>Ga0160436_1000014_pt1 | contig 123030 bp, 123 predicted proteins | sample HID1973M_E0MG_FD_108264 | JGI IMG/M metagenome (GOLD analysis project Ga0160436, IMG submission 108264) | Enriched mosquito-associated microbial communities from UW Madison campus, WI, USA - HID1973M_E0 MG | ecosystem: Host-associated > Arthropoda: Insects > Digestive system > Unclassified ...
AGTCGTCGTGGGGACGATGTTGACCGCGGCGGCGCGGGCGCGGCGCGGGTCGCGGTGCGGGCCGTCCTGCAGGTTCTGCTCCTGCGTGTACGCGTGCACCGTGGTCATGAAGCCGTGCTCGATGCCGGCCAGGTCGTCGAGGACGGCGGCGAGCGGAGCGAGCGCGTTCGTGGTGCAGGAGGCGTTCGACACGATTCGGTGCTTCTCCGAGTCGTAGGTGTCGTGGTTGACGCCGTACGCGATCGTCGCGTCGGCTCCGGCGGATGCGGCGCTCACCAGCACCCGGCCGGCGCCGGCCTCGAGGTGGGCTGCGGCATCCGATGCGGCGGTGAAGCGGCCGGTCGACTCGAGCACGATGTCGACGCCCAGGTCGGCCCACGGCAGCTGCGCCGGTTCGCGCTCGGCGAGCACCGCGATCCGGTGTCCGTCGACGACGAGGTGGTCGTCGCCCGCCGTGACGGGTCGGCCGAGGCGGCCGAGCGTGGAGTCGAAGCGCAGCAGCTGCGCGAGGGTGGCCGGCGAGGTGAGGTCGTTGACGGCGACCACCTCGAGGTCGGTGTCGCGCTCGAGGAGCGCGCGGAGCACGTTGCGGCCGATGCGGCCGAAGCCGTTGATGGCGACGCGCGTGGTCATGGGTGGGTCCTTTCGTGGTGCGGAACAGTCACTCACCACGATGCGCCCGCGAACGCCCGCGCATCAGTGCGATGTCGGCCACCTTTCGCGAGCTTCGCGCCAGGGCCGGGCCGCTACGCGCGCGCGAAGATGTGCCGGTACTCGCTGGGACTCGTGCCGAGGATGCGCTGGAAATGCAGACGCAGGTTGGCGCCGGTGCCGAGCCCCACCTCGGCCGCCACCTGCTCGACGCCGTGGTCGGTGCGCTCCAGCAGCTCGCGGGCCAGGTCGACGCGCGCCCGCAGCATCCACTGCAGGGGCGTGTAGCCGGTGTCCTCGACGAAGCGGCGGGAGAAGGTGCGGGTCGAGACGGCCGCGTGGCGCGCCAGATCGGCGACGGTGAGCGGCTCGTCGAGGCGTTCGATCGCCCAGGCGCGGGTGACGGCGAAGCGGTCGCCCAGCTGTTCGGGCACCGACCGCGGCACGTACTGCGACTGCCCGCCGCTGCGGTACGGGGCCGCGACGAGCCTGCGGGCGGCGACGTTCGACATCCGCACGCCGTGGTCGCTGCGGATGAGGTGCAGGCACAGGTCGATTCCGGATGCGACCCCGGCCGAGGTGAGCACGCGGCCCTCGTCGATGAAGAGCACGCTGCCGTCGACCTCGATCTCGGGGTGCAGGCGCGCGAGGTCGGGGGCGTGGCGCCAGTGGGTCGTCGCGCGGCGCCCGTCGAGCAGGCCCGCCGCGGCGACCGCGAACACACCGGTGCAGATCGCCGCGATGCGGGCGCCCCGGTCGTACGCGGCACGGAGCGCGTCGAGCGCGCGCGGGTCGACGGGGCGCACGGGGTCGCGGTAGCCGGGCACGATGACGGTGTCGGCGCGTTCGAGCGCCTCGACGCCGTGCTCGACCGCGTAGTTCAGTCCCTCTCCCGAGCGCACGATGCCCGGCTCGATGCCGCACATCAGCACGTCGTAGGGCAGCTCGTCGCGCGCCTGGAAGGTCTGCGCGGGGATGCCGACGTCGAGCGGCTGCGCCCCGTCGAGTACGAGCACGACGACCCGGTGCCGTCGCATGCCGCCTCCGTTCCTGCCGCGGTCTCGCGGCCCCGATCAGCTTGGGGGATGCCGCGACGGCCGAACAGTGGCCGGAACGCCATCCGACGCAAGATTACCGCCAACAGCGTGGGGCTGCTGGATGCCGGGCGTCAGTGAGGTCCGCCCGCTCCGGCCCCGGCCCCGGCCCCGGCCCCGGCCCCGGCCGCTGACGCTCATGCGCGCCGCAACCAATCGGCGAGCACCGGCAGCTCCGTGACGCCCTGCGATTCGCAGAAATGGGCGGCCCCCGGCACGATGCCGAGCTCGGCGTCCAGCCCGTCGGCCACGTGGGCCGTCAGTTCGATCGGCACCTCGGGATCGAAGTCCGACCGCAGCACCAGCCGCCGGTCGATGCGGGCCGCGAGCGCTGTCAGCTCGGGTAGGTCCACAGTGAACGGGTCGAGCTCGGGGTAGATCGGCACCGGATCCACGAACGACGCGACCAGCGCGAGCGAGCCGAGGCGCGCATCCGGCTGCGCGGCGAACACCCTGCCGAGGGCCCGGATGGCGGTGATCGTGCCGAGGCTGTGGCCGACGACCGCGGTGTCGGCGTCGATGCGGCCGATCGCGGCGACCGCCGCATCCGTCCACGCGTCCGCCTGCGGGTTGTCGGTGTCGGGAAGGGCCGGCACCTCGGTCGTGACGCCGAGCGGGGCGAGCTGGTCGCGCAGCCACCCGAACCAGTGCTTGCCCGGATGCGCGGTGTAGCCGTGCAGGATCACGAGACGACGAAGGGGCATGCTGCCACCCTGCCGGATGCCGGCGCACTCTCGCCGTCGAGATCGCGCCAGGTTGCGGTGGTTTCGAGACGCGTCGCTGCGCGGCGCTCCTCAACCGGCTGGCCGGGCCGCCACCGAAACCGCCGACCGCGCGCGCCGGTAGACTGGCGGCGCTGCCGCATCCGCCCCGTTTCCAAGGAGCAATCCCCCGTGAGCACCCCCTCGACGCACGTCGTCGACACCGTCGAGAACGCCGCAACCACCCCCGAGAAGGAGCAGCCCTACGCCGCCCTCGGGCTGAAGACCGACGAGTACCTGCAGATCCGCGAGATCCTCGGACGCCGCCCCACGAGCGGTGAGCTGGCCATGTACTCGGTGATGTGGAGCGAGCACTGCTCCTACAAGTCGAGCAAGGTGTGGCTTCGGCAGTTCGGGCAGAAGGTCACGCCCGAGATGAAGAAGAACCTCATGGTCGGCATGGGTGAGAACGCGGGCGTTGTCGACATCGGCGAAGGCTGGGCGGTCACCTTCAAGATCGAGAGCCACAACCACCCCAGCTACGTGGAGCCGTTCCAGGGCGCCGCGACCGGCGTCGGCGGCATCGTGCGCGACATCATCTCGATGGGCGCGCGCCCGGTGGCCGTCATGGATGCGCTGCGGTTCGGCGCCATCGACCACCCCGACACCGCCCGCGTCGTGCCGGGCGTCGTCTCCGGCATCTCCTTCTACGGCAACTGCCTCGGCCTGCCGAACATCGGCGGCGAGACCTGGTTCGACCCGATCTACCAGGCCAACCCGCTCGTCAACGCGCTCGCCGTCGGCGTGCTGCGTCACGAAGACCTCCACCTGGCGAACGCCCGCGGCGTCGGCAACAAGGTGGTGCTGTTCGGTGCCCGCACGGGTGGTGACGGCATCGGCGGCGCGTCGATCCTCGCATCCGAATCGTTCGACGAAGGCGCCGGCCGCAAGCGCCCCGCAGTGCAGGTGGGCGACCCCTTCATGGAGAAGGTGCTCATCGAGTGCTGCCTCGAGCTGTACCGCGGCGAACTCGTCGAAGGCATCCAGGATCTGGGCGCCGCCGGCATCTCGTGCGCCACCTCCGAACTCGCCTCCAACGGCGACGGCGGCATGCACATCGTGCTCGACGAGGTGCTGCTGCGCGACTCCACGCTCACCGCCGAGGAGATCCTCATGTCGGAGAGCCAGGAGCGCATGATGGCGGTCGTGCACCCCGACAAGCTCGAGGGCTTCCTCGCGGTCACCGCGAAGTGGGATGTCGAAGCGAGCGTGCTGGGCGAGGTCACCGACACCGGCCGCCTCGTCATCCAGTGGAAGGGCGAGACGATCGTCGACGTCGACCCGCGCACGGTCGCCGTCGACGGACCGGTGTACGAGCGGCCGCTCGCCTACCCGACGTGGATCGACCGCGTGAACGCCGACACGGCATCCGTGCTCGACCGGCCCACCGAAGGGCCCGCGCTCAAGGCGCAGGTGCTGCAGCTGCTCGGCTCGGCGAACCTCGCCGACAAGAGCTGGATCACCAGCCAGTACGACAAGTACGTGCTCGGCAACACGGCCCTCAGCTACCCCGACGACGGCGGCATGGTGCGCGTCGACGAGGAGTCGGGCCTCGGCTTCGCCCTCGCCACGGATGCGAACGGCCGCTACTGCTACCTCGACCCGTACCAGGGCGCGCAGCTGGCTCTCGCGGAGGCGTACCGCAACGTCGCGGTCACGGGCGCCACCCCGGTGGCCGTCTCCGACTGCCTCAACTTCGGTTCCCCCGAGAACCCCGAGGTGATGTGGCAGTTCAGCCAGGCCGTCGAGGGCCTCGCCGACGGATGCCTGCAGCTCGGCATCCCGGTCACCGGCGGCAACGTGTCGTTCTACAACCAGACCGGCGATGTGCCCATCCACCCGACGCCCGTCGTGGCCGTCATGGGCACGATCGACGACGTCGGCCGACGCGTGCCGTCGGGCTGGCAGGACGCGGGCGACAACCTGTACCTGCTCGGCACCACCGCGCTCGAGCTCGACGGCTCCGCCTGGGCGGGCGTCGTGCACGGCCACCTCGGCGGACGTCCGCCGGCCGTCGACCTCGACGCCGAGAAGGAGCTCGGCTCGCTGCTCTCGGCCGCGGCGTACGAGGGCCTGCTCAACGCGGCTCACGACCTCGCCGACGGTGGGCTCGCGATCGCGCTTGCCGAGGGCGTGCTGCGCTTCGGTGTCGGCGCTCGCGTCTTCCTCGACGAACTGCTCGAGCGCGACGGGGTGGATGCGGCGACCGCGCTGTTCTCCGAGTCGACCGGCCGCGTGCTGGTCGCCGTGCCCCGCGAGGAGGACGTCAAGTTCACGCGCCTCTGCGAGGGCCGCGGCTACCCGGTGCTGCGCGTCGGTGTCACCGACTCCGAGCCCGCGCTCGAGGTGCAGGGTGTCTTCACCGCATCCGTCGACGAGCTCGCCACGACGTTCCGCGAGCCGCTGCGCGCGCATTTCGCCTGACGGTGTTCAGCTAGCTGGAGCTACAGCCGTTCGGAGGGAGTTGCAACTCCCTCCGGCGGGAGCTAGCTGGAGCTAGGTGCCCATCACACCGGGAAGCGCGTTCCGGTGCGCTCTTCTGCATCAGCCCAGAGGGCCGCACCGAACTCCGGCGAAGCGGATGAGGCGACCGGCTTCGTGGGCACGGGCGGCCCCGCCAGCTCGCGCGACGGCCCGAAGAACATGCCGTTCGCGGCATCCGGATCGGCAACCGCCCGAACCGACGGCCACGCACCGCGATCCTTGCCCTGCCCGATCCACCCGGAGACCGCCTCGCCGATGCGGCCCCCGACGCTGTCGCGGTCGGTGATCCCGGGACGCTTCGGCGCGTAGAAGTTCGTGGCCCACCCCGGATGCGCGAGCAGTGACATCCGGGAGTCGCCCGCGGCGGTGAGCCGGCGCGCGAGTTCGAGCTGGAAACCCTGCACGGCGTGCTTCGAGAAGGCGTAGGCGCGGAACGGCTTGTAGCGACGCTCCGACCACAGGTCATCGGCTTCGAGCTTCGTCATGCGAGTCGAGTCGCTGCCGAGCCCCACGACGCGGCCGTCGGCGGCGAGCGCCGGGAAGAGCAGCGTGGTGAGCGCGAAATGCCCGAGGAAGTTGCCTCCGACGGTGGCCTCGAACCCGTCGTCGGTGAGCAGGCGTGTGCGCGACGCGACCACCCGCCCCGCGTTGTTCACGAGCGCATGGATCGGGCGCGACTCGGCGAGTTCCTGCGCCGCATCCCGCACCGACGACAGCGACGTGAGGTCGAGGCGCACATGCCCGACCTCGGCATCCGGGAAGCGCTCACGGATCGAACGGATGGCGAGCCCGGCCTTGTCGGCGGACCGCGCGGCGATCAGCACCCGCGCCCCCGCACCGGCCAGCTGCTCGGAGGTGAAGTAGCCGATTCCCGCATTGCCGCCGGTGACCACGACGGTGCGTCCAGCGAGCGACGGAAGCGCCCGCGGGTCCCAGTCGGTCACGCGGTGCCGCTCCCCGCCCCCGCGGCCCCGCCGCCGCTCGCGAGTCGCTCGTGGTGGTGGATCACCTCGGCCACCACGAAGGTGAACCACTTCTCGGCGAATTCGGGGTCGAGGTGCGCCTCCTCGGCGAGCGCACGCAGCCGCGCCACCTGCACCCGTTCGCGGTTCGGGTCGGATGCCGGCATGCCGGTCGCCGCCTTCAGCCGCCCCACCTGCTGCGTGAACTTGAATCGTTCCGCGAGCAGGTGGATGAGGGCGGCGTCGATGTTGTCGATGCTCTGCCGGATGCCGGCGAGTTCGGCGAGCGGGTCCTCGTGCGCGTCCGCGGTCATCCCCTGAGATTACCGGGCGTAGGCTCGTCGGCCTCCCGGACTCACCCGCGGAACGCCGCGCGCAGCAGGTTCTCGGCGGCCAGCGTCTCGGGGAGATGCGCCCGCGTCCACCGCGCCATGACCGAGTAGGCCGATGCCCGCACGGACCGCCGCGAGAGCAGCACGTCGTGCAGGGCGCCGTCGATGCGCGTGATGGTGACGTGAGTGCCGAGCCGGGTGGCGCGTTCGGCGACCCCGTCGACGTCGAGCGCCACATCCGAGTCGTAGATGCGGGGCGACCATGAGCTCTGCAGCATGCTGCGCGCCGAGAGCATCACGAGCACCGGAACGTCGAGTCCGAGTCCTGTGGCCACCCGGGCGTGCCCGTCGAGGATCGCATCGAGCCAGCCGCTGTGCACGGGGAACCCGCGCTCGGGTCGCCAGCGCAGGTCGTAGTCCCATTCGCCATCGAAGAGGCGCGAACTGGCTCGGGTGTTGAAGCCGCGGTCGATCCCGGGGAGGGCGGCCCGCGGTCCGAACCGGGCGCCGAGCGACACGAGCGGCGCGATGGCCCGGCGACCCAGCTCATCCGCCTGGAATTCGAGCCACGGGCTGTTGAGGATGAGGGCGGATGCGGCCCCCGGGTGCCGCGCGGCCCACAGCGACAGCGTGAGGCCGCCCGTGGAGTGCCCGACGAGCACGAGCGGCCGGTCGGGGTGGTCACCGCGGCCCATCGCGTCGAGCGCGGCGGCGATGTCGGCGTCGTACGCGGCGAGGTCGTCGATGTATCCGGGGGTCTGGTGGGGCAGCAGGCTGCGGCCGTACTTGCGCAGGTCGAGCGCGTGGAAGCGCGCGCCGGCGCGGGTCCAGAACAGCGCGTGCTCCTCCTGGAAGAAGTAGTCCGACCAGCCGTGCAGGTAGAGCACGTCGACGTTGCTCGCGAAGCCGTACGGCTCACGCCCCCATGCGGTGATCTTCTGCGCGGAGGGCCGCACGAGCGTCGCCACGGCGGGGCCCTCGTCGTCGGGCGGCAGCGTCATGGGCAGCTGCTCGAAGCCGCGCAGCACATCCGGTCGCCAGGTCATGCTCCGACGGTAGGGATGCGGGTGTCCCGAGCGTCAGGGGCAGGTGTCCCGAGTCGCGGTGTCAGCCGAGGGCGTGCTGCAGGTCGTCGAAGAGGTCGTCGACGTGCTCGAGTCCCACGGACAGCCGGATGAGGCCCTCGGGGATGGTGTGGTGCTCGGCGGGCCAGCGGCGGCGGCGCTCCCACGTCGACTCGACGCCGCCGAGGCTCGTCGCGGGCAACCAGAGCCGCGAGCGGGCGATGGCGGCATCCGCGGCATCCGCTCCCCCGCGCACGACGATCGAGACGATCGCGCCGAATCCGGGGTAGCGCACCTCGTCGAGGGCGGGGTGTCCGTCGAGCCGTCGGACCAGCTCCTGGGCTGTCGACTGCGCGTGGGTGAGGCGGAGGTTGAGGGTGCGCAGTCCACGGAGCGCGAGGAAGGCCTCGAGCGGGGCCGGGATCGCGCCGTCGAGCGAGCGGCGGCGCACGATCGCCTCGTGGTGGTCGTCGCGAGTGGTGACGACGGCGCCGAGGAGGGCGTCGCTGTGGCCCGAGATGTATTTCGTCGCCGAGTGCACCACGATGTCGGCGCCCAGTTCGAGCGGCCGCTGCAGGATGGGCGTCGCGAAGGTGTTGTCGACGACGACGAGCGCCCCATGACGGTGGGCGGCCTCGGCGATCGCCGGGATGTCGGCGAGCTCGAGGGCCGGGTTCGTCGGCGACTCGATCCACACCATGGCGGCCCCGTCGCTCGCCGCAGCGACCTCCCCCGTGTCGGCGATGTCGACGTAGGCGACGCGGATGCGGCCGAGCGCCGCACGGTCGTCGAGCTGGCCGACGGTGCCGGTGTACGAGCGACGCGGGGCGACGACCAGCCCGCCCGGCTCGACGAGGTCGAGCGCTGCCGAGACCGCCGCGATCCCCGATGCGAACGACACGCACCGGCCGCCCTCGAGTGCCCCCAGCGCGTCTTCGAAGGCCGTCCACGACGGGTTGGCGTAGCGACCGTATTCGCGCTCGCCGCCCGCCACGTAGGTGGAGGCGAGGTGCACGGGCACGTTCAGCGGCTCGTCGGCGTCGCGGGGCGGTCGACCCGCGACGATCGCGAGCGTCTCGGGGTGGAGGTCGTGGAGGTCAGGCACCCCGCCAGAGTATCCGCGCGTTCAGGCGCCGGGCACCGAGCGGTACAGCACGGGACGCTCGCCCCAGTCCTCGAGGCGCTTCTCCAGGCCCGCGCGCACCTCGGGCCACTCGTCGACGAGCACCGAGAAGATGGCCGCGTCGCGCCACGAGCCGTCGGCGCGCCGCTGGTCGCGGCGGGTGATCCCCTCGAACGAGGCGCCGATCTTCTCGATCGCCGCGCGGGAGCGGGCGTTGCGCGCGTCCGCCTGCAGCTTGACCCGCCCGTAGCCGTGCTCGAAGAGCAGGCCGAGCATGAGCAGCTTCGCCTCGACGTTCACCTGGGTTCCCCACACGCGCGGGTCGTACGCGGTCCAGCCGATGTGGGCGGTCTCCTTCACCTCGTCGAAGTCGGCCATGCTCGAGGCACCCACCACCTCGCCCGCGTGCGGGCCGGATGCGACGCGCACCACGAAGGTGTTGCCGCGTTCGTGGGGGAAGTAGCTCAAAGCCCACGCGGCGAACGCCTGCTCGTCGGCCGGCAGCCCTGCCGGGCCGCCGCCGTATCCGCCCGCGAACACCTCGGGACGCCCGAGCGCCCGCCACAGGGCGGGCAGGTCGTCGGGGGTGAAGGGGTCGAGTCGCACGTAGCGGCCGACGAGGGATGCGCGTTCAGGGCGGGTGGCGGTCACCACTCGAGGTTATCCGGGGGCAGCCGGCCAGGCACGACGCGGCTGCCCCCGGAGGTCTCAGTGCTGGGTCGCCCCCTCGGCCCCGATGCCGGTGAGCGAGCGCACCTCCATCTCGGACTGCTTCGCCGGGTCCTCCTTCGACTTCGCCGAGATCGTGGCGATGAAGCCGGCGAGGAAGGCGAGCGGGATCGACACGATGCCCGGGTTCGACAGCGGCCAGAAGCCGAAGTGCGCATCCGGGAACATCGACGTCGGCGCACCCGACACGACCGGCGAGAACACGATCAGGATGATCGCCGATCCGAGCCCTACATACATGCTCCAGAGCGCGCCACGGGTGGTGAAGCGCTTCCAGAATAGCGAGTAGACGATGGTCGGAAGGTTCGCGGATGCCGCCACCGCGAACGCGAGCGCCACCAGGAAGGCGACGTTCTGGCCGTTCGCGAGGATGCCGCCGATGATCGCGACGATGCCGATCACCACGACCGTGCGCCGCGCGACCTTCACCTCCGAGCCCGGCTCGGCCTTGCCCTTCTTCAACACGCTCGCGTAGATGTCGTGCGCGTACGAGGCGGCGGCCGTGATCGTGAGACCGGCGACGACTGCCAGGATCGTCGCGAACGCGATCGCCGAGATGAGCCCCAGCAGCAGGGGGCCGCCGAGCTCGAACGCGAGCAGCGGTGCCGCCGAGTTCGCACCTCCGGGGGCCGCCTTGATGACCTCCGGTCCGATGAGCGCTGCCGCGCCGTAGCCCAGTACCAGCGTGAACACGTAGAAGATGCCGATCAGCCAGATCGCCCACACGACGCTGCGGCGTGCCTCCTTCGCGGTCGGCACCGTGTAGAAGCGCATCAGCACGTGCGGCAGCGCCGCGGTGCCGAGCACGAGCGCCAGCCCGAGCGAGAGGAAGTCGAGGCGGGTGATCGCCGAGATGCCGTACTGCAGACCTGGCCCCAGGATGGCGGGGTTGCCCGCCGTCTCGACCGCGTGGTCGAGCACGTTCGAGAGGCTGAACCCGTGGATCGCGAGCACCCACACGGTCATGACGCCTGCGCCCACGATCAGCAGGAAGGCCTTGATGATCTGCACCCACGTGGTGCCTTTCATCCCGCCGACGAGCACGTAGACGATCATCAGACCGCCGACCACCGCGATGATGATCGACTGGCCCAGCCTGTCGTCGATGCCGAGCAGCAGGGCCACGAGTCCGCCCGCGCCCGCCATCTGCGCCAGCAGGTAGAAGAAGCACACGACGAGGGTCGTCGTCGCCGCCGCGATGCGCACCGGACGCTGCTTGAGCCGGAACGACAGCACATCCGCCATCGTGAACCGGCCGGTGTTGCGCAGCAGCTCGGCGACCAGCAGCAGTGCCACCAGCCACGCGACCAGGAAGCCGATCGAGTACAGGAACCCGTCGTATCCGTTGATCGCGATCGCGCCGCAGATGCCGAGGAAGGATGCCGCCGACAGGTAGTCGCCGGCGATCGCGGTGCCGTTCTGGGGTCCCGTGAAGGAGCGGCCTGCGGCGTAGTAGTCGGCCGCGGTCTTGTTGTTGCGGCTCGCGCGGAACACGATGACGAGCGTCACCACCACGAACGCGGCGAAGATGCCGATGTTGAGCCAGGGGTTGCCGATCTCGGTCTCCATCAGAGCACCTCCCCCTTCGCCGTGTCGTCGCGGAGTTCCTTCGCGAGGGGATCGAGCCTCCGGTTGGCGTAGGCGACGTAGATCATGGTGATCACGAACGTCGTCACCACCTGACCGAGGCCGATCAGCAACCCGATGTTGATGCTGCCGAACACCGGCGTCGACATGAACTCGGGGGCGTAGCCGGCCAGCAGCACGTAGGCGAAGTACCACAGCAGTGCGAGCGCCAGCACGGGGAACACGAACGATCGGTGCCGCTTCTTCAGTTCGCGGAAGCGTTCGGAGTGCTGGATGCCGACGAAGTCGACCTCCGTCTCCGCCACCGAGCGGGGGGCTTCGTCGCCCATGATCTCTCCTCATCCCGGGCGCGCACCGTTGCGTACCCTGTCGGTTGCGCAACACTCTGGAACCTGCGGCGCCCGGGCGCGCAGCGCATCCGTTCGTCGTCGCCGGGCGGTGCCGAGCGTGCGACGAACGGCAGTGCGCCCGCGACGAGCGACCGCATATCGTGGGCTGCATGGCCGAGTCGCTGCTGAGCGGCCTCGCGATCGCTGTCGCCGTGGCGCTGGTGGCGGTCGCGGGGTACCTCGTGGCGCGCCGGGTGGCCCGCGGCCCGCGCGAGCTCGGCACCGAGGCGGAGCGGGCCCGGTTCACGACCCTCCACCTCGCGACCCGCGCGGCCGAACACCTCCGTGCCGGCCTCGAGGAGGGCGACCCGGTGCGGGCGGCCCGCGACCTGCGGGCCATGCTCGACTGCGAGGGGCTCGTGCTGGCCGGGGCGGATGGCGTGCTCGCCGTCGACGGACCGGACGCCCTCCGGGAGCCGGCCGGGCGCGTGGTCGCCGCGCATTCGGGCGCCAAGCCGCAACTGCATCGCGCGGTGACCGGGCAGGGCCGCGACGCGCTCGACGCGGTGTCGGCGCCGATCGTGCGCAGCGGCATCCGGGCCGGCACCCTCGTCGCGTTCGCCCGCGGGGCCCGGCCGGGGCTCGTGAGGGCCACCGGCGAAGCCGCCCGCTGGGTGTCGGCGCAGCTGGAGCTGGGCGAGCTGGAGGCGTCGCGGGCCGCGCTCGCCGAGGCGGAGGTGAAAGCCCTGCGGGCCCAGATCAGCCCGCACTTCATCTACAACGCGCTCACCGCGATCGCATCCTTCATCCACACCGACCCGGCGAAAGCGCGCGAGCTGGTCGTCGAGTTCGCCGACTTCACCCGCTACAGCTTCCGCCGCAACGGCGACTTCACGACCGTCGCCGAAGAGCTGCGAAGCGTCGACGGGTATCTGAGGCTGGAGCGCGCACGATTCGGCGACCGGCTGGACGTGACCCTGCAGATCGCACCCGAACTGCTCGCGACGGTCATCCCGTTCCTGTCGGTGCAGCCCCTCGTCGAGAACGCGGTGCGGCACGGCCTGGAATCGACGGAACGCGGTGGGCGGGTCACGATCACGGCCACCGACGACGGCTCGTGCGCGCTCATCACCGTCGAAGACGACGGCGTCGGGATCGACCCGGAGCTGGCCCGCGACGTTCTGGCGGGCCGCGCGGGCGGCGAACATGTGGGGCTGCGGAACGTCGACACCCGACTCCGGCAGGTGTACGGCGACGACTTCGGGCTCGTCGTCGAGACGAACATCGGCGCCGGCACCCTCGTGATGATGCGGGTGCCCAAGTCGCAACCGCTGCGAGCGGGAGAGGGGAGGCTCGCGCTGTGACCGACCCGCGAAGCATCTCCGTGCTCATCGCCGACGACGAACCTCCCGCCCTCGACGAGCTCGCCTACCTGCTGGGGCAGGACCCGCGGATCGCCGCCATCCACCGCGCCGCCTCCGGGGCGGAAGCGGTTCGCCTGCTGTCGGAGCACCCCGTCGATGCAGCGTTCCTCGACATCCACATGCCGGGCCTGTCGGGCTTCGACCTGGCGCGCGCGCTCACCCGGTTCGAACGGCGCCCGGCGCTCGTCTTCGTCACCGCCGACGAAGACCAGGCGCTCGAAGCGTTCGAGTTCGCCGCCGTCGACTACCTGCTGAAGCCGGTGCGGGCCGAGCGCCTCACCCGCACCCTCGACCGCGTCATCGACGGGCTGCACGGCACCCCCACCGGACCCGTGAAGCGCCCCGAGCTGGTCGCGGTGACGCTCGGCGGCACCACCCGCATGATCCGCCGCGACGACGTTCGTTACGTGCAGGCGCAGGGGGACTACGCCCGCCTGCACACCGACGAGTCCAGCTACCTCGTGCGCATCCCGCTGTCCGATCTGGAACGGCAGTGGGCGGAGGCCGGCTTCGTACGGGTGCACCGCTCGTACCTCGTGCAGCTCGACCACGTCACCCGGCTGCGCGGCGGGGCCGGCCATGCGACGGTCACGATCGGCGCGGTCGAGCTTCCCGTGTCGCGACGGCTGCAGCCCGCCCTGCGCGAAGCCCTCGACGCGCTGCGGCTGCGAGCGGGCGGCTGAAGCGGATGCCGTCCGAAGAGCGCCCCCAGCGGGTGCGGGTGACCGCCCCGAGACGCGACGACGGCGTCGCCCGCCCGGCCCCGGCATCCGGCGCAGGCGACCCCTCGGCGCTCTACGTGCGTACCCTCATCCGCTCGCAGCGCCGCCTCGCGATCGTGTGCGCGGTCGCGTTCATCGTCGTGCTGGTGGCCGTGCCGCTCGTGTTCGTGCTCGTGCCGTCCCTCGACGAAGCGACCGTCGGCGGGGTGCCGGTGTCGTGGATCGTGCTCGGCGCCGGATTCTTCCCCGTGCTCATCGCGATCGCCGCGCTCTACGTGCGCACCGCATCCCGCAACGAGGCCCGCTACCGCTCCCTCGCGGACGACGACGCATGACGCCGGCCCTCGGCTACGCCTCGATCGCAGCGGTCACGGTCGCCACCATCCTGATCGGGTTCTTCGGGGTTCGGATCTCGCGCACCACGAGCGACTTCTACGTCGCCAGCCGCACAGTGCGGCCCTGGTGGAACGCGTCGGCGATCGGCGGCGAGTACCTCTCCGCGGCGAGCGTGCTCGGCATCGCCGGACTCGTGCTGCTGCAAGGCGAGGCGGCGCTGTGGTTCCCCATCGGCTACACGGCCGGGTACCTCATGCTGCTGCTCTTCGTCGCCGCGCCGCTGCGCCGGTCGGGTGCGTACACGGTGCCCGACTTCACGCAGGCGCGGCTCGAATCCCGCGCGGTGCGCAGGGTCACATCGGTGCTCGTCATCGTCATCGGGTGGCTGTACATCGTGCCGCAGCTGCAGGGCGCCGCGTTGACGGTCGGGATCACGACCGGCCTGCCGCGGTGGGTGGGCGCCGTCGCCGTCGCCGTGATCGTCGGGGTGGTCGTCGCGGCCGGAGGAATGCGCTCCATCACGTTCGTGCAGGCCTTCCAGTACTGGCTGAAGCTGACCGCCGTCGCGGCGCCGGTCGTGTTCGTCCTGCTTCTGCAACCGGGGGCGGGCGCCGCCGTCGTGGCGGTGGCGGATGCGTTCCCCCCGTTCGCGGTCGAAGGCCCGGACGCCGTCTACCGCGCCGTGTCGCTGCTGATCGCCCTCCTGCTCGGCACCCTCGGCCTGCCGCACGTGCTCGTGCGGTTCTACACCAACCCCGACGGCCCGGCCGCCCGGCGCACCACACTCATCGTGCTGTGCCTGCTGTCCGGCTTCTACCTGTTCCCGGTCGCCATCGGAATGCTGGGGCGGGTCTTCCTGCCGGGTCTCGCCGAGGGCGACCCCGACGCGCTCCTCCTGCTGCTGCCCGCCGAGGTGCTGCCCAGCCCCTACGCCGAAGCGGTCACCGCGCTCGTGATCGCCGGAGCGTTCGGCGCTTTCCTGTCCACCTCATCCGGGCTCGTCGTCTCGCTCGCCGGCGTCGTCAGCCAGGAGCTGTTCGGCGGGTCGGTGCGCGGATTCCGCATCGCGGCCATCGGGTCGGTGATCGTGCCGCTCGTGATCGCCGGGATCACCGAATCCGCCGGACTGGCGGGTTCCGTGGGGCTCGTGTTCGCGTTCACCGCATCCACTCTCTGCCCCGTTCTGGTGCTCGGGATCTGGTGGCGGGGTCTCACGGCCCGCGGCGCGATCGCCGGGATGGCGTGCGGCGCGGTCACCTGCGGCACCGCCATCCTCGTCGGGCCGCTGCTGTCGGGGTCGGTGCCGCTGCTCGAGCAGCCCGCCGCGTGGACCGTGCCCATCGCCGCGCTCGTGATGGTGCTGGTCTCGCGTGCCGACCGCCGCCGCATCCCGCGCGGAGTCGACCGCACGCTCGCGCTGCTGCACCTGCCCGAGCGCTGACGTCGGGGGGTACCTAGCTCCAGCTACCTCCCGTTGGAGGGAGTTGCAACTGGGTCCGGCCGCAGCTAGCTGGAGCTAGGTGCGGGAACCGCACCCACTCAGTCGAGCAGGTCGTGCCGCACCACGATCGCCTCGCGACCGGGGCCCACACCGATCGCCGACATCCGCGATCCCGACATCTCCTCGAGCGCGACCACGTAGTCCTGCGCGGCCTTCGGCAGGTCGCCGAACGCACGGGCGCCGGTGATGTCTTCACTCCATCCGGGCAGTTCTTCGTAGATGGGCTTCGCGTGGTGGAAGTCGGTCTGGCTGACGGGCACCTCGTCGTGGCGCACGCCGTCGACGTCGTAGGCGACGCACACGGGGATGCGCTCCAGGCCGGTGAGCACGTCGAGCTTCGTGAGCACGAAGTCGGTGACGCCGTTGATGCGGGCCGCATAGCGGGCGATGGGGGCGTCGTACCAGCCGGTGCGGCGGGGGCGCCCGGTGGTGGTGCCGAACTCGAAGCCGGCGGAGCGCAGGAACTCGCCCGACTCGTCGAACAGCTCGGTGGGGAAGGGGCCCGAGCCGACGCGAGTCGTGTAGGCCTTCACGACGGCGATGACGCGGTCGAAGCGGTTGGGCGCGACACCGGATCCGGTGGCGGCTCCGCCCGAGGTGGCGTTCGAGGATGTCACGAACGGGTAGGTGCCGTGGTCGACGTCGAGCATGGTGGCCTGGCCGCCTTCGAACAGCACGGTCTTGCCGGCGTCGAGGGCGCGGTTCAGTTCGAGGCTGGTGTCGGCGACCATGGGGCGCAGGCGTTCGACGTACGACAGCAGGTCGTCGACGACCTCGTCGGCGGAGATGGCGCGGCGGTTGTAGACCTTCAGCAGCAGGTGGTTCTTCTGGTCGAGGGCGCCTTCGACCTTCTGCCGCAGGATGTTCTCGTCGAAGAGGTCTTGCATGCGGATGCCGACGCGGTTGATCTTGTCGGCGTAGGCGGGGCCGATGCCGCGGCCGGTGGTGCCGATCTGCCGCTTGCCGAGGAAGCGCTCGGTGACCCGGTCGAGGGTGCGGTGGTAGCTGGTGATCACGTGCGCGTTGGCGGAGATCAGCAGCTTCGACACGTCGACGCCGCGCGCGCTGAGCGCTTCGAGTTCGGAGAAGAGCACCTCGATGTCGACGACGACACCGTTGGCGATGACGGGAACCACACCGGGGCTGAGGATGCCGGACGGCAGCAGATGGAGGGCGTACTTCTGGTCGCCGATGACGACGGTGTGGCCGGCGTTGTTGCCGCCGTTGAACTTGACGACGTAGTCGACACGGTCGCCGAGCAGGTCGGTCGCCTTGCCTTTGCCTTCATCGCCCCACTGGGCGCCGATGAGAACGATCGCGGGCATAGGTCTTCTCCCTTTGTTCGATGGGGGATTACACCCCAGCCTATCGGCTTGACCCCTCGGGTTCGGTGGATGCTGTGAGTCATCCGTAACTTGCACATCGATGTGCAGGTTAGGCGTACGATCGCCAGGTGACCACAACCCAAGCCCCGCGCCGTCGACGCGACGCCGAAGAGAACCGCGCGGCCCTGCTCGAGGCGGCCGGCGCCGTGCTCAACCGCGACCCCGGCGCATCCCTCGACGCGATCGCCGCCGAAGCCGGACTCAGCCGCCGTGCGCTGTACGGGCACTTCGCAACGCGTGACGACCTCATCCACTCCCTGCTCGCGCACGGCGTGAGCCGCGTGCTCGCCGCAACCGAGCAGGTCGAGCATCCCGACCCGGCAACCCTGCTCGCCCTCATCGGCGTGCGGATGTGGCGGGAGGTCGAATCGGTGCGCGTCATGGCGCAGTTCACGGTGCGCGGCCCGTTCCAGCAGGAGCTCGCCTTCGGGCTCGCGCCGCTTCGGGACCGGGTGCGCCACGCGGTCACAGTCGGCGCGGCGAGCGGGCGCATCCGCGACGACATCGACCCCGGCATCCTGGCGCGCCTGGTCGAAGGGGCGGTGCTGTCGGTGCTCGACGAGGCCACCCGCTCGCCGATCGACGCGGCGACGGGAGAGCGGCTCGTCGCCCTGTCGGTGCTCGGAATGCTGGGTTTCAGCGCCGACGAGGCGCACGCGCTGGCGGCCGACACAACGGGGCTGCACGCATGAGGGTCGAGCTCTCCGGCGTCGCGAAGGGTCGTGCGGCGCTTCCCCCCATCACCCTCAGCTACGTGAGCGGCGAGCTGACCCTCGCCGAGGCCGAGACCGAGGAGCGCCCCACCGTGCTCGGCCTCATCGCCAGCGGGCGGATGCGGGCGGATCGCGGCGAGGTGCGCATCGACGGGCGGACGGATGCGGCGCGCATCCGCCGCGAGGTCGCCCTCGTCGACGCCCCCACCGTGAGCGAGCCGCCGCCCGGCGTCACACTGCAGGGCGTCGTCGAGGAGGAGCTGATGTTCGCGGGCCGCTGGCCGTCGCGCCGCTCGGCGCTCGACGTGCTCGACGGGCTGGGCGCACGCGACGACGCGACCACCCGCATGGCCGACCTCGCCCCCGCCACGCGCATCCGGGTGCTCAGCGAGCTCGCCCTGCTGCGCCCGGGCATCACCGGTCTCGTGGTCGTGTCGCCCGACCGCCACGGCGGCGAACCGACGCACTGGAACGCCGACCTCACCCGCATCGCCGAACGCGGCATCGCCGTGCTCGCCGTCATCGGCCGCCCCGCGATGGCGGCCCTCGTGCCCTGGAGCGCCGAATGAGAATCCGCGCCATGATCCAGGCGGAGCTGCGCCGCCTCACCTCCACACCGATGGCGGTCATCGCTCTGCTGGCGCTGTGCATCGTGCCGGTGCTCTACGGCGGCCTGTACTTGTGGGCCAACCAAGACCCCTACGAGCGATTCGATCAGGTGCCCGTGGCCCTCGTGGTGCTCGACGAAGGCGGCGACCAGGGCGGTGAGCACGTGGTCGTGGGTGACCAGGTGGCGCAGCAGCTGCTCGACTCGGGCACCTTCGACTGGCACGAGGTGGATGCCGACGAGGCCGCATCCGGGCTGGAGGCCGCCCGCTACGACTTCACCGTGACGATCCCGGCCGACTTCACCACCGACCTGCTCTCCGCCTCCACGAGCGACCCGCGCCAGGCGCAGATCGAGCTGACCACCAACGACGCGGGCAGCTACCTGGCCACCACGATCGGCGGCCAGGCGGGCGCCGCGCTCCTCACGAACATCACGAAGCAGGTCACCGAGCAGGCGGCCACGCAACTGCTCGACGGTGTCGCGAGCATCCGCTCGGGGATGGCGGATGCGGCGGATGGCGCGGCGCGACTCGCCGACGGCACCGCGACCGCGGCATCCGGGGCCTCCGCCCTCGCCGACGGCACCTCGCAGCTGTCGGCCGGCGCGGCGCAGGTGGCGGATGGCAACGCGCAGCTCGCCGCGAAAGCCGACCAGCTGGGCGCGGCCGCGCAGCGCCTCGACGACCGCCTGCCGCAGGCACGCGCCGACATCTCGGCCGCGCTCGCCGCGCAGGGGCTCACGCAGGAGCAGATCGACGACGTGCTCGCCAAGCTCGACCCGGTGGCCTCCGCCGCCGACGACGCCAACGCGAAAGTGCAGGCGACGGTCGGGCAGATCGACCAGCTCGCGGCCGGTGCGCAGCAGGTGGCGGCGGGCGCCGCATCCGCCGCATCCGGGTCGGCGCAGCTGCGCGACGGCCTCGGCGCGCTCGACGCGGGCGCCACCCAACTGCGCGACGGGCTCGACGCCGGGCTCGCGCAGATCCCCGACCAGTCCGCCGACGAGCGGGCTGCACAGTCGGCCGCGATCGCCGACCCCGTCGCCCTCGAGACGTCGAACGTGGCGAGCGCGGGAAGCTACGGCGCAGGCCTCGCCCCGTTCTTCGCCGCCCTCGCAGCGTGGATCGGCATGTACGCGCTGTTCCTCATCGTGAAGCCGGTGTCGCGACGGGCCATCACGGCGCTGCACTCGCCGCTCAAGATCACGCTCGCTGGATGGCTCACCCCCGGCATCCTCGGTGTCGCGCAGATGGCGGCGCTGTTCGGGGTGATCTCGCTGGCGCTCGGGTTCTCGGTGGCGTCGCCCTGGGGCGTGTTCGGCATCATGGCGCTCGCGTCGCTGTGCTTCGCCGCGATCATCCTGGCGCTGAACGTGTGGCTCGGGTCGGTGGGGCAGTTCCTGGGGCTCGTGCTCATGGTGCTGCAGCTGGTGACAGCGGGCGGCACCTTCCCGTGGCAGACGCTTCCGGGACCGCTTGCGGCGCTGCACCACGTGCTGCCGATGGGCTACGCCGTGGATGCGATCCGGCAGTTCATGTACGGCGGCGACCCCGCACGCGCGGGCTTCGACGCCCTGATCCTGGGCGGCTGGCTGCTCGTGGCCCTCGGCATCGCCGCGATCGGCGTCACCCGCATGACCCACTTCCGCACCCTTCGCGACCTGGAGCCCTCCCTCATCGGCTGAAGCGGTCGCGCGCCCACCCCCCCCTGAGGGGTCGCAAAGTGCGCTCATGACGGCGTGTTGCCGACACTTTGCGACCCCTCAGGTCAGGCGGGCACGTGCTGACGGATCCACTCGTGCATCACGATGGCGGCGGCCGCCGCGGCGTTGATCGAGCGGGTGGAGCCGAACTGGCGGATCTCGACGTGTGCGTCCGCGGCGGCCACCGCCGCATCCGTCAGCCCCGGCCCCTCCTGTCCGAACAGCAGGATGCAGCGCTCGGGCAGCGCGAACGCATCCACCGGCACGGCGCCATCCGTGTTGTCGACCGCCACGATCGGCAGGCCCTCGGTCCGCGCCCAGGCGACGAGGTCGTCGATGCTCGGATGCTGCAGCACGTGCTGGTAGCGGTCGGTCACCATGGCGCCGCGGCGGTTCCAGCGCCGGTTGCCGACGATGTGCACGGCCTCGGCGGTGAACGCGTTGGCGGTGCGCACGATGGAGCCGATGTTGAGGTCGTGCTGCCAGTTCTCGATGGCGACGTGGAACGGATGCCGGCGCGTGTCGAGGTCGGCGACGATCGCGTCGAGCCGCCAGTAGCGGTAGCGGTCGACGACGTTGCGGGTGTCGCCGTTCTCGAGCAGCTCGGGGTCGTACCGCGGGTCGTCGGGCCACGCGCCCTGCCACGGCCCCACCCCGACCGGCGCGCGATCCGTCTCGTCCACGTGTCGAGGGTACGGACTTTCGCGGATCGGGGTTGACGGATGCGAAACCCCGTCGTATCGTTATCAACCGATCGCTTGATCAATGATATAGTTGAATAGTGGATGACGAGATGGGCACCGAGGAGCAGCTGAACCGAGCGTTCCTGGCCCTCGGAGATCCGGTGCGGCGAGCGATCGTCGCCCGGCTCAGCCGGGGGCCGGCGACCGTGAACGAGTTGGCCGAACCGTTCGACATCACCCTCCAGGCGGTGTCGAAGCACATCCAGGTACTCGAGCAGGCGGGGCTCGTCACGCGAACGCGTGACGCGCAACGCCGACCCGTGCACCTGGAGCCCGCGCAGCTCGAGCGGCTCACCGCCTGGATCGACAGGTACCGACTCGACACCGAGCGGCGCTTCCGCGCCCTCGACAGCCTCCTCGCATCCACCGACGGCGCCGCAGGCGTCACCAAGGAGAAGGAATCATGAGCAACACCCTCAAGGTCACCGCCCCCGAAGGCCTCCCGTTCGTCGACTTCGAGCGCGAGTTCGACGCCCCCGTCGAAGCGGTCTTCGCCGCCCACAAGGACCCGGCGCTCGTCGCCCAGTGGATGGGGCCCGACGGCTACACGGCCAAGATCGAGGAGTGGGACTTCACCAGCGGCGGCCGCTGGCACATGACCCACATCGACGGCGACCAGGAGTACGCCTTCCGCGGCACCTTCCACACCGTCCGCGAGAACGAGTTCGCCATCCAGACGTTCGAGTTCCTCGGATACCCGGATGTGGTGAGCATCGAGTCGATGACGTTCACCGACCTGGGCGACGGCCGCACCCGGCTCACCGGCCACTCCGTCTACCCGACGGTCGAGGCCCGCGACGGCATGGTGCAGTCGGGCATGGAGAAGGGCATGAGCGAGGGCTACGTCCGGCTGGAGAAGATCGTCACCGGCGCCTGAGCGATGCGCGGCAGCGGGCCTGTTAACCTCGGCCCATGCCCGCCGAAGCCACCTGGAGTCCGGGTTCGTGGGATGCCACGAGCCCGGACTCCGTCGTCTTCGGCGACAACCTGGAGGTGGCGCGCGCGCTCCCCGACGGCAGCTTCCGCCTCATCTACCTCGACCCCCCGTTCAACACCGGCCGCACGCAGCGTCACCGCGCGGTCGACACCATCCGCGACCCCGAGGGCGACCGTTCCGGGTTCGGCGGCGAGCGCTACCGAACCGTCGTGCGCACCCTCTACGGATACGACGACCGCTTCGAGGACTACTGGGCGTTCCTCGAACCGAGACTCGCCGAGGCCTGGCGGCTGCTCGACGACCGAGGCACCTTGTACCTGCATCTCGACTACCGCGAAGCCCACTACGCGAAGGTCGCCCTCGATGCGCTGTTCGGTCGGGACAGCTTCCTCAACGAGATCGTCTGGGCTTACGACTACGGCGGCAAGTCGAACCGGCGCTGGCCGGCGAAGCACGACACGATCCTCGTCTACGTGAAGAACCCGGCCGCCTACTACTTCGACAACGCCGCCGTCGATCGCGAGCCCTACATGGCCCCCGGCCTCGTCACCCCCGAGAAGGTGGAGCGCGGCAAGCTGCCGACCGACGTGTGGTGGCACACGATCGTCACCACGAACGGCGCGGAGCGCACCGGCTACCCCACCCAGAAGCCGGAAGGCATCCTGCGGCGCATCGTGCAGGCATCCAGCGCCCCCGGCGACGCCGTGCTCGACCTGTTCGCCGGCTCCGGCACGACGGGCGCCGTCGCATCCGCCCTCGGTCGCCGCTTCCTGCTCGTCGATGCGAATCCGGATGCCGTGGAGGTGATGCGCGCCCGCCTGCCGGATGCGCGCTTCCACACGGCGTGAGACGGTGCCAGGCTCGACGCATGGAACGCGTGACCGGCATCGGCGGCCTCTTCTTCCCCTCCCCCGACCCGGCGGCTCTCGCCCGCTGGTACGCGGAGCATCTCGGCATCGACGAGGTGCCCACCTCCTACGACGGCAACGCGTGGAGCCAGCGGGCCGGAACGACCGTGTTCGCACCGATGGAGGCATCCGAGGAGTTCTTCAGCGGCCCCAACGGCTTCATCCTGAACCTGCGGGTGTCGAGCCTGGATGCGATGGTGGCGCAGCTGCGCGCGGCCGGCATCGAGGTGACCGTCGACCCGGAGGAGTACCCGAACGGTGTCTTCGCGAGCCTCGCCGACCCCGATGGCAACCCGATCCAGCTGTGGGAGCCGCGCGGCGTCGGCGAGGAGTAGCGCCTCAGGAACCGCGGAGGGCGTCCACCGGCTCGATGCGCGCCGCGCGCCGCGCCGGGAGCGCGCCCGCCGCCAGCCCGACCACCGGACCGAGGGCGGCCGCGCCGACCACGACCCACAGATCGATGACGGGCGTCCACTGCTGCAGCGCCGAGATCCCCACGACGACGAACACCCCGACGGATGCGCCGATCAGCCCCCCGAGGGCGCCGAGCACCACGGATTCGAGCATGAACTGCGCGGCGACGTCGCGCCGGCGCGCTCCGAGCGCCCTGCGTAGCCCGATCTCGCCGGTGCGCTCCATCACCGACAGCAGCGTGACGTTGGCGATGCCGATCCCCCCGGCGAGAAGGGCGATCCCTCCCAGCAGCAGGAAGACGAGGTTCACGTCCGTCTGCACGCCTGTGCTCAGGTCGGAGGCGCCTCCCGGCGCGACCACCTCGAACGATTCCGGCGTGTTCGGGTCGAGCGCGATCGGCGCCTGTCGCGCGATCTGGGGCCCGACGCCCACCGCGATGCGCACCTGCAGCTCTTCCGGCATCGAGTAGCCGAAGTCGGCGCGTGCGGCTCCGTCGGGGATGACGACGGCGTCCTTGAGGTCGGCCCGCCGCTGCATGTCGTCGACGATTCCGATCACCGCGTACGCGATCCCGCCGATGAAGATGGACGGCTGGCTGTCGACGCGCGTCACCCCGAGTCGTTCGGCGGCCCGCGACCCGAGCACCGCGACGCGGTCGCCACGTGCATCGTGCCCGGAGTCGAAGGTGCGCCCGGTGACGACGCGCGCGCCGACCGCCTCGAGCAGCCCACCGGATGCGGCAGCCAGCGCGGGGGGCGTCGCGCTCGCCGTCGCCGGATCGTTGACGGGCACGGCGGTGATCGTCAGATCGCCGAGATCGACGGGCCCCACGAGTCCCGCATCCTCCACTCCGACGAGTCGGCGCACCCTCTCTGGTGAATCCCACGGCAGCCGTGTGGTGGCCACCGAGTTGCCGGATGCCGTTCTCGCCTTCGCGGGAGCGACGACGACCTGGGTCGCGGCTGCCGCATCGAACTGGCGCGCGATCTGATGGGCGGCGGTCTGGGCGAATCCCACCGTCACCACGAGCGCGGCGATGCCCAGCACCGTGCCCGACAGCGTGATGAGCAGACGCCCGGGCCGTGATCCGACCCCGGAGATCGATTCGACGATCAGGTCTTGCGTGGAGAGACCGCGGACGTCGCGACGAGCGCGGGGCCCGGAGCCCCGGCGGAACCGGATCATGCGTGTTCCCTCAGCCGGCCGTCGGCGATCTCGACACGACGTCCGGCGCGACGCGCCACAGCGGAATCGTGGGTGATCACGACGAGGGTCAAGCCGTCGCCGTTGAGTTCCTCGAAGAGGTCCATCACCTGATCCGACGTCGCGCGGTCGAGGTTGCCTGTCGGCTCGTCCGCGAGCAGAAGCTGCGGGCCGCTCACGAGCGCGCGCGCGACGGCCACCCGCTGCCGCTCGCCGCCCGAGAGCTTCGCCGGCATGAACCCCAAGCGGTGGTTGAGGCCCACCCGGTCGAGTGCGGCTCTCGCCTTCGGCTCACGCTCGGCGAACGGCACGCCGCTGTACAGCATCGGCAGTTGCACGTTGTCGAGAACCGTCCGGTGCGGCATCAGGTGGAAGGCCTGGAAGACGAATCCGATGGTGAGCGCCCGCATCCGCGCACGGCCGTCGTCGTCCAGTTCGGAGGTGCTGGCGCCGGCGAGCTGGTACTCCCCGACACTCGGCCGGTCGAGCAATCCCAGGATGTTGAGCATGGTCGACTTGCCGGATCCGCTCGGCCCGACGATCGACAGGTAATCGCCGGGCATCACCCGGAGGTTCACCGCCTTCAACGCCTGCACCTCCGGTGGCCCGGGGAACGACCTGGTCACGTCCCGCAGGACCACGAGCGCGGAGTCGTGCTCCTCAGCGTCGCTCATCGGCCGACGACGACGAGGTCGCCCTCGCCCAGGTCGCCATCTGCGACGGGCACGACTTCGACGACGCCTGCGGCCGCCAGCCCGGTGGTGACATCGACGAGGCGGGTGCGGGCCTTCTCGCCCTTCCGCGGATCGTCGACCGCCACCTCGACGCGGGTCTCCCCGCCGGGGCCCGCGGTGAGGGCGGCGACCGGCACCTGGAGCACCTTGCCTTCGGTGGCGCCGACCGGAATCCGCAGGCGGATGTTCTGACCCTGCACCGCCGCACTCTGCTCGGCGGTCAGCGGATCCGGCACGAGCGTCACCGACCAGCGCGACGAGTCCTTCGTCTGCTCGAGCTGCGCGATGGTCGCCGAATGAGGCGTGCCGTCGGGAAGCTCGAACTCCGCCTTCATGCCCACATCGAGCAACGTGGCGTCTGCATCCGCGACCGAGGCGGCCACCTGCAGCTCGGCGCCCGAGACCGTCATCGCGGTGCCATCGAGCACCTGCCCCACCTTCACGGCGACGTCGTCGACGCGTCTCGGCAGATCGGTGAGGTACAGCACCTCCCCCGCCGGAAGGGAGGGGAGCAGGTCCGCTTGCGCCTGCTCGAGAGCCTTGGCGGCGTCGGCGCGCATCTGTCGTGCCCCGTCGAGCGCCGTCCGCTGAGCGGATGCGTCCTGCGCGGCGTCGAGCTGCGACCGCCTCAGCTGCGCGAGCTCGAGGGCACCCTTGAGGTCGGCGACCCGATTCGCATCCACGGGTACCTCGTTCTGGGCGGAGTTCAGCGCTCGTTGCGCCTCCCCGACCATGTTGTCGGCTTCCTTGACCTCGACCGCGGCGGGTCCGCTCGTGGCCCGCCTGAGTTCGGACGACGCGGACTGCACGGCCTGGTCGGCGCTCGACAAGCCCTGGCGTGCGGCGTCGAGCGCCTTCTCCGCCCCTTCGGGCGGCGCCGGCGCCGGATAGCCGACCGAGGCGTACAGCTGCCCGACCGCGCGCGCCGTCGACGCGTCGAACAGCGCCGAGTCGGCATTGCCCGGGTTGATCCCGAGGCTCACGAGCGCCCGCTTGAGCTGTACGACGTCGGGGCCCGAGACGCCGAGACGCAGGGTGCGGTAGGCGGGAAGCTCACCAGGCAGCACGATGACGGGACGCCCGACGACTTCGAGCGCGATCGACCGGGGTCCGAGCATCGAATCGACGGCCGGAACCTGGCCGGTGACCACGGCCTTGCCGGTGAGGCCGCTCACATCCGGAGCGACCTCGATCGGGTCGGCGAACCCGACGTCACCGCGAGTGGTCACGTCGTTGCGGAGCTCACCGAACTCGACGGGAACCGTCACGAGGCCGGGAGCGGGCGCAGAGGCGTCGGCGTCGGCCGGGGAGACGAGGAACCTGCCGATGAGCAGGCCCCCGACGAGGCTCGCCAGCGCCACGGCCGTCGCGATCCAGAGCGCACGGTTGCCGCGCAGGACACGCAACCAGCCACGCCCGGGTGACGGGGCGTCGAGCGTCACTTGCGGCCCTGAGCCACCGCCGCCTTCAGGGACTCGAGCTCGGCCCTGTGGTCGTCGATGAACTTCGTCTCGAGATCGAACTGGACCTTCGCGGCCTTCGCGATGTAGTCGGTCTTCACCCGGCATTGCAGATCCTTGATGGCGAGCTCGACCTCGCGCTCGTGGAGCTTGTCGAACGCGGGATCCTCCTCGGTGAAGTCGGCCTGCGACTCGTAGTAGGCCTGCACGTCGTCCTGGATCGACCGCTGCGCGTCGACGCGGGCGGCGAAACCCGGTTCTCCGTCGTCGGCCATGCAGTCGGCCCACTTGGCGTCGATCGATGCCAGCTCGGGAGCGCTCGACGCTTCCGTCCACAGGGTGTTCAGCGCCTCCATCAGCGGGGCGTACTCCTCCGACTGCATCGGGTCGACACCGGAGACCTCCTGCGCGGCGGCTCCATAGCAGCCGAGGTTCTCCCAATCCGATCCATCGACCGAAACCTCCGCGCCGTCGTCCGAGACCTCCATGGGCGGGCCGTAGAGGGCCTCGGTGTAGGCGCCCTGCTGCGACTCGCTGAGGCCGTCGAGGTAGTCCGAGTTCGGATCGTCGGCCACGTCGCTCATCGCGTCGTCGCGTCCCGGGAAGTCGGTGATCCCGTACCCGTACTCGGCGACCCAGTCCTCGTCGTCGGGATTCCACTGGTCGGGTGCGGCGAACGAGCTGCCGGAGTAGTCGACGGGAACGTACTCGAAGCCCGCATCCGACATGCACTGCGCGACCAGGTCTTCGATCCGCCGCGACTCGTCGGCGAAGCGCTCCTGCAGGTCGCCTCCCTCATCGCTTCCGTAGATGTCCGAGAAGTAGGCCGCGAGGGGCGACTCGGGGACCGCGTCGTCGGCTTCGGGAGCCGTGCAGGCCGTCAATGCGAGGGCGGCCGCGGCGCCGGCGGCAAGCACCAGGGAGAGTCGTCGTGCTGCCGGGCGGCGGCTCGCGACCGCCTTCGGGATGTCGATGTTCATGGAGTACCTCGTCGATCGGGGCGGGAAGGGTCCGCAGATGTAGCGACCACTCTCGGTTCGGCCGCGGCGCGCTTAAGTGCGGTTTCCCCCGACTTGCGTGCACAGGGGGACCGATTTGCGTGCTCCCGGCACGCACTGCACCCACCCCCGACGGCCGCCTGCAGTGAAACCGCCGATACCCTGGGCACATGAACCCGCACCCCGCCCGCCCGCACATCGAGAGCTGGCTCACCGACATGGACGGCGTGCTCGTCCACGAGAACAACCCGCTGCCCGGTGCGGCCGACCTCATCCACCAGTGGGTCGAATCCGGCACCCCGTTCCTGGTGCTCACCAACAACTCGATCTTCACGCCGCGCGACCTGGCCGCACGGCTTCGGGCATCCGGGCTCGAGGTGCCCGAGGAGCGCATCTGGACGAGCGCCCTCGCCACCGCCGACTTCTGCCGCAGCCAGATCCCCAACGGCTCGGCCTTCGTCATCGGCGAAGCGGGCCTCACCACGGCCCTCCACGAGGCCGGTTTCGTGATGACCGAGACCGACCCCGACTTCGTGGTGGTCGGCGAGACCCGCAACTACTCGTTCGAGGCGATCACGAAGGCGATCCGGCTCATCATCGGCGGCGCGCGCTTCATCGCCACGAACCCGGATGCGACGGGCCCGTCAGCCGACGGCGTCCTGCCCGCGACCGGCGCGATCGCCGCGCTCATCACGAAGGCCACCGGCAAGGACCCGTACATCGTCGGCAAGCCGAACCCGATGATGTTCCGGTCGGCGATGAACAAGATCGGGGCGCACTCCGAGACGACCGCGATGATCGGCGACCGCATGGACACCGACATCGTCGCCGGCATCGAGGCTGGCCTGCATACGGTGCTCGTGCTCACCGGCATCAGCGACCAGACGGAGATCGAGCGCTACCCGTTCCGACCGGACGAGATCCTGTCGGGCGTGCACGAACTGCTTCCCTAGGGCGTCAGCCTGCGGGCGCCGCCGGAGGCACGGCGATCGAGCCGGTCAGGGGCTCGCCCGACGAGCGGCTCACGAAGCAGTAGTAGAAGCGGTTGCCCTCGTCCCACTGCTCTGCGGTGGCCGGATAGGCGCCCTGGAACTGCACATCCGGATACTGTCCCGCGACCGCGAGGTCGATCACCCCCGGTGCGGTGCAGAGCAGCGCGAGCTGGCCCTGCAGCGCCTCGGCTCCCGGGTACGGGTCGTCGGTGACGCCCTCGGCCGACGGCGGGTAGGTGCCGCGCACCACCATCTGGGCCGGATGCGGGGCTGCGCAGTCGACGACCGTGAACTCCTCCGCCCACGGGTCGGCGTAGGGGTCGAGGCACTCGCCACCGCGAAGCTCGTCCCACGCCCAGACACCAGGCTCGACCGGGCCGACCGGCTCCACGGTGGGTGTCGGACTGGGCGACGGCGACGGGGAGCTGCTGGGTTGGACGGCGGGGGCCGGTCCCATCAGCGCGGCGAGCCGGGTGCCGAGCAGGAAGAGGGCCGCGAGCGCGAGCAGCGCCACGAGCCCGCCGGCGACGGCGAGCAGCACCTTCTGCGTGCCCGTGATGCGGGTGTGCCCGGGGGCGGCCGCCGGCACCGGTTCGGCCGCGGCCCGTGCGAACGGGCTCTGCGACGGAGCGGGTTCGGCCTCGTAGTCGCGGAAGTTCTCGTCGCCGAAGAGGGCGTCGAGAGGGGAGGTCGAGCCGGGTTCCGAGGCGAGCGACGCCGCACCCAGCAACTCGGCCGCGGCGATCCCGGCATACGGATCCGGGGTCGGCTCGGGCTCCGGGGTGGCCGGGGCAGCCACCTGAGGGGCGGGTTCGGACGGCGCGGCGAGTTCGGCGGACATCGCCTCGAGCGCCTGGGTGGGCTGATCCCACGACGGCCCGGCGGCGGCATCCGGCACGGTCGGCGGCACGGTCGGCGGCGGCGAGGGCATGGCGACCGTGGCGGGCGGCTCGACGAGCGGCGGCGGCACGGGCGGAGCGGATGCGGGAGGAGGCAGCACGGGCGGGGCGGACGGCGTCGCGGGCGGCTGCTGGTCGCGTGCCGCGGCGGGCTGCAGTCCCCACGAGAATCCGCCTGCCGGTTCGGCGGGCGGCGCCGCGGGCGGGGTGGCCGGCGGCACCACGGTCGGCTGAACCACGGTCGGCGGCACCACGGCCGGCGGCACCACGGTGGGCGGGGCCGCGGCGGGCGGGGGAGCCACCGGAGGCGTGGTCGGCGCCGGCTGCGGCGGCGGCACGGGCGTGGTGGGCGCGGCGGGCTTCTTCACCTCACCGGTCTCGTCGAACTGCGAGGCGAGCCAGTCGCTCGGGTCCAGCTCGTCGTCGTCGCCGGGTCGCTCGGTCATCGTCGGTTCTGCGCCGCTTACTGGGCCTCGAGGCCGAGGTCGGCGAGGCGGATGGCGGCGAAATACAGGTAGCCGGCGGCTTCGATGCGCGCCTGCGCCTCCGTCGCACGGTCGACGACGACGGCGACGGCCGCGATCTCGGCGCCCACCTTCTCGAGCGCCTCGATCGCCTTCAGCGGCGAACCGCCGGTCGTCGAGGTGTCTTCGAGCACGATGACGCGCTTGCCCTCGAGGTCGGGGCCCTCCACCTGCTTGCCGCGGCCGTGGTCCTTCGGCTCCTTGCGCACGACGAACGCGTCGTACTGGAGACCCCGGGCCGCGCCCTGGTGCAGCACAGCCGCCGCGATGGGGTCGGCGCCCATGGTGAGACCGCCGACGGCGTCGACATCCGGGATCCCCGCGATCAGGTCGACCATCACCTGCCCGATCAGGGGGGCGACCCTGTGATCGAGGCTCACCTTGCGCAGGTCGATGTAGTAGCTGGCCTTCTTACCGCTCGTGAGCGTGAAGTCGCCATGGAAGACGGCTTCGCTCGAGATGTACTCGATGAGCTGGGCGCGCGCGTCGGTCACGCAGTACAGACTAGGGCGCGCGAGGCGACGACGGCGCCGCCCGCTAGCGTTGTTCCATGCGCATCGCCACCTGGAACATCAACTCGATCCGCACCCGTCACGCCCGCGCCATCGACTGGATGGTGCGCGAAGACGTCGACGTGGTCGCCTTCCAGGAGATCAAGTGCAAAGAGGATCAGTTCCCGTTCGAGGCCTTCCAGGACGCGGGCTACGAGGTGGTGCTGCACGGCCTCAGCCAGTGGAACGGGGTCGCGATCGCCGCACGTCATCCGATCACGGATGTGCAGATCGGCTTCCCCGAGCAGCCCGGCTTCCTGAAGGGGCACGAGGGAACGGATGTGCCGATCGAGGCGCGCGCGATCGGCGCCACGATCGAAGGCCTGCGTCTCTGGAGCCTGTACGTGCCCAACGGCCGCGCGCTCGACGACCCGCACTACACGTACAAGCTCGACTGGCTGGCGACGCTTGCGGCCGACACCCGCGACTGGCTCGCCGCCGAACCCGATCTCCCGCTCGCGCTCATGGGCGACTTCAACATCGCGCCGCTCGACTCCGACGTGGGCGACCCCACATTCGTGCCCGGCGTCTCGACCCACATCTCACCCCCCGAGCGCACCGCGTTCAGCGCCTTCGAGAAGGTGGGGCTCACCGATGTGGTGCGCCCGATCCGCCCCGAGGGGTACACCTACTGGGACTACAAACAGCTGCGGTTCCCGCGCAACGAGGGCATGCGCATCGACTTCATCCTCGGATCCCGGGCATTCGCCGACCGCGTCGTCGACGCATCCATCCACCGTGAGGAGCGCAAGGGCGACGGCCCGAGCGACCACGTTCCTGTGGTGGTCGACCTCGACCTGGGGCTCGAGGACGACGACGACCGCCCGATGATCTTCTAGCGGTCGTCGCTCACTCGGGGATCGCCGCGACCGCCTCGATCTCGACGAGGATGCCGGGCCGCGACGGCTGCACCGTGAGTACGGTGACCGCGGTGCGGTGCGGCCACTCGGCGGCACTCGCGGCGTAGGCCTCGTTGGGGTCGACGCCGGCGGTCAGGTAGATGGTGAGCTTCGCCACATGCTCGGGCCCGGTGCCCGCCTCGGCGAGCACCGCCTTCACATTGCGAAGCGCCTGCTCGGTCTGGGGCCCGAGGCCGTCGAGCACGTTGCCCTCGCCGTCGATGCCGTTCTGCCCGCCCACGAAGAGCAGCGGTCCGGCGGGCACGAGCATCCCCTGTGCGAATGCGGGGCTCGTGACCATCTGCGGTGGGTCGATGGGGGTGGGTTGTGCGGTCATGCCGCCAGTGTCCTCGCCCCCTCTGACAGCGGCGCGGTTACGTCGTATTGCACGGGGGGTCGCTCGAACGACAGCGACCCGCGAGCATGACGGGGCACCCGTCGTCGACCCGAGAGCACCCGCATGAGCACCACCGACACCGCCGTCCGCAGCCCCTGGTCGGGCACCGCATCCGCCGAAGAGCTGGCCCGCTGGCGCGAGGTGGCCGACCGGGTCGCCGACGACCTGCGGCCCGGCGCACTCCAGCGCGACCGCACGAGCGACCCCCGCGCGGCGCTGGAGGTGCTGCGCGCATCCGGCCTCGCCAACCTGGTCATCCCGGCCGAGAACGGAGGACACGGTGCCCATTGGGAGACCGCGTTCGACGTCATCCGCGTCGTGTCGCGTGCCGATGCGTCGCTCGGCCAGATCCTCGGATACCACTACCTGAACCAGGCGTGCATCGCCTTCTACGGCAGCCCGGAAGGCCGCGAGCGCTGGTACCGCGCGAGCGTCGAGGGCGACCTGTTCTGGAGCGACGCCTTCAACCCGGTGAGCCCCGACCTCTCGTTCGTCGCCGACGGCGACGCCTACCTGCTGAACGGAGTGAAGCGGTTCGCGACGGGTGCCGCCGCGACCGACATCGTCATCTCGGGCGCGATCGCCGAAGGCGGCGTGCACGACGGCGAGCTCGTCGTGTTCGCGTTCGACTCGCGTCGCGCCGGGGTCGAGCACCCCGACGACTGGGATCACCTCGGCCAGCGCGCCTCGGCGAGCGGCTCGATCCGTTTCACCGACGTGCGCATCGAAGAGGCGGATGTGATCGGCGTCGACCGCGACGAGCCGTTCGCCGCGCTCGTCACACCGGGTGTTCAGCTGCTGCTCGCGAACGTCTACCTCGCGGGAGCGCAGGGTGCGCTCGAACAGGCGCGCGACATCGTGCTCGGTCGCAGCAACGCGTGGTTCCTCAGCGGCGTCGACCGCTACGCCGACGACCCCACGGTTCACCGGGTGCTGGGTGAGCTCGTCGCGCAGACGGCAGCCGTCGAGGCTCTCGCCGACCGGCTGGCCCGCCGCTTCGACGAGGCCGTGGCGCTCGGCGCCGACGCCACCGAAGCCGACCGCGGCCGCATCGAGGTCGAGATCGCGGCGCTCAAGGTCGCCTCGACCCGCGCAGCTCTCGAAGTGACGAGCCGCGTCTTCGAGGTGACCGGCGCATCCGCCACCGCCAGCCGCATCGGGCTCGACCTGTTCTGGCGGAACGTCCGCACGTACACGCTGCACGATCCTGTCGACTACAAGTCGATCGAGGTCGGGGCGCACTTCCTCGACGGCCGCCTGCAGCCGGTTTCGCTGTACACATGAGCGGGCTGAGCGAGCTGGATGCGGTGGTCGGCCGCATCCGCGAGGGTGCCGTCGAGCGCGAGCGCGAACGCGTGCTGCCGGATGAGCCGATCGCCTGGCTGAAGCGGGCCGGGTTCGCGGCGCTGCGGGTACCCGAGGCAGCCGGCGGTTCGGGCGCGAGCATCGTCGAACTGGTCGACGCGCTCATCGACCTGGCCGCCGCCGACCCGAACGTGCCGCAGGCGCTGCGCGGCCACATCGCGTTCGTCGAAGACCGCCTGTGGGCTCCTGACGGTCCGGATCGCGACCGCTGGCTCGCACGGTTCGCCGCCGGCGAGCTGGTCGGCAACGCGGTGACCGAGATCGGCAACGTGGCCCTCGGCTCCACGCAGACTCGGCTCGATCCGGACGGCGACGGCTGGGCCATCACCGGGCGCAAGTTCTACACGACCGGCAGCATCTTCGCCGACTGGATCGACGCATCCGCGGTCATCCCCGACGGCACCGAGGTCGCAGCACTCGTGCGCCGGCACCAGCCGGGGGTGGCGGTGAGCGACGACTGGGACGGCTTCGGCCAGCGGCTCACCGGAAGCGGCACGACGGTGTTCGATGGTGCCCGGGTCGACATCGCGGACGTGTTCGACTTCGGCACGCGTTTCCCGTATCAGACCGCGCTCTACCAACTGGTACTCGTGGCCGTGTTGGCCGGCATCGCGCAGGAGGTGGAACGCGACGCCGCCCACGAACTGCGAACCCGCGCCCGCGCTTACAGCCACGGCGCGGCACCCGAGAGCCGGCACGACCCGCAGCTGCTCGAAGCGGTCGGGCGGCTCTCGGCGACAGCCGCGGCCACCCGTGCGATCACCCTCGACGCGGCCAGAGTGGTCGGGTACGCCGCCGCCGCACGGGGAGCCGACCCCGGGCGTATCGCGGAACACAAGAGACTCGCCGAGCTCGCGGTCTCGCGCGCCCAGGTGAGCGTCGCCGACCTGACGCTGCGTCAGGCCACCGCTCTCTTCGACGTCCTCGGCGCATCCGCCACCAGCACCGGCCGCGCACTCGACCGTCACTGGCGCAACGCCCGCACGGTCGCATCGCACAACCCGGTCGCCTTCAAGGCGCGCATCATCGGCGACGCCGTCGTGAACGACGCAGAGCCGCCCTACGAGTGGTACGTGGGTGTACCCGCGAAGACATCAGGAGACAATCGATGAGCGAGATCATCCTCAACGCGTTCAGCATGAACACGCCCAACCACATCTCCTCCGGCATGTGGCGGCACCCGCGCGACCGCATGCGCGACTACCGCAGCATCGAGCACTGGCTGAACCTGGCCCGCACCCTCGACGCGGGCGGGCTCGATGTGCTGTTCCTGGCCGACGTGCTCGGCGTCTACGACGTGTACGGCGAGAACCCGGATGCGGCACTCCGCACCGGATCGCAGATCCCTGTGAACGATCCGCTGCAGCTGGTGCCGGCCATGGCATCCGTCACCCAGACCCTCGGCTTCGGGGTGACCGCGTCGGTCTCGTTCGAGCACCCCTTCCCGTTCGCGCGGCGCATCTCGACCACCGACCACCTGACCGATGGGCGCATCGGCTGGAACATCGTCACCTCGTACCTGAAGAGCGGCGCCCTCAACCTCGGCGTCGACGGCCAGGTCGCCCACGACCGCCGCTACGACATCGCCGACGAGTACCTCGAGGTCTGCTACCGGCTCTGGGAGGGCAGCTGGGACGACGACGCTGTCGTAGCGGATGCCGCAGCTGGTGTGTACATCGACCCGGCGAAGGTGCGCCCCATCGCCTTCCAGGGCGAGTTCTTCCGGGTTCCGGGGCTGCACCTGACCGAACCGTCGCCGCAGCGCACCCCCTTCCTCTTCCAGGCGGGCGCATCCCCCCGCGGCCTCCGCTTCGCCGCGCGCCACGCGGAGACCCTGTTCGTGGCGGCGCCGAGCGACGCGGTGCTCGCGCGGCAGGTCGCCGCCGCACGCGCGGCCGTGGCCGAATCGGGCCGCGATCCCCAGAGCGTGCCGGTGATCAACCAGCTCACCGTCGTGATCGGCGAGACCGACGCCGAAGCCGAGAACCTCTACCGCGAGTACCTCGACGCCGCCGACCCGATCGGCGCCGCCGTGCTGCTGTCGGGGTGGACCGGCATCGACTTCACGAAGCTCGACCCGGATACGCCGCTCGCCGCTCAGGGCAGCGACGCCATCCAATCGACGGTCGACGCGTTCACCTCCGCCGACCCGAGCCGCGTGTGGACCCCGCGCGAGATCGCCGACTACGCCCAGGTGGGCGGCGACGGACCGGTCGTCGTCGGGTCGCCGTCGACCGTCGCGGACGTGATCGAGCGCACCGTGGAACGCACCGGAGTCTCCGGGTTCAACCTCGCAGCCACCGTCACCCCGGAGGGCTGGAACCAGGTGACCGACCTGCTGGTGCCGGAGCTTCGCCGCCGCGGGCGGAGGCCCGCCGAGCCGCGCGGGGGCACCCTGCGCGAGAAGCTCTCAGGCCGCGGACCGCACGTCGCCGACGACCACTGGGCCGCTCGCTTCCGACACACGCCGTAACCCTTCGTCGCACCCGGTCACAGAGGATGACGGGCGCTCCGGCCCCGCGGTAGCGTGCCGCATCCGCGCCGCGGAACCCCACACATCCCTCGAAGGAACCCCATGACCACGACCACCTCACGCCCGGCTGAGCCGGCACCGTCGGCAGGCGATGGCGCCCCCGAGCGCGCCGTCACCGGCAAGCTGCGCGGCTCGCTCGGCGTCGCCAGCATCGTCTTCATCGTCGTCGCCGCGGCCTCGCCGCTCGGCGTCATCGGCGGCCCGGTGCCGCTCGGTATCGCGTTCGGCAACGGTGCCGGATTCCCCACGACCTTCCTCGTGGTGACCGCCATCCTGCTGTTCTTCGCCGTCGGCTTCACCGCCGCCACCCCCTACGTGCGCAGCGCGGGCGCGTTCTACGCCTACGTCGACAAGGGCATCGGACGCGGCGCCGGCCTCGGCACCGCCTTCTCTGCTCTGCTGTCGTACCTGGTGCTCGAGGCGGGCGTCTTCGGCCTCTTCGGCCCGGCCGTCGACGGACTGCTGCAGTCGTACGGGCTGCCCGCCGTTCCGTGGTTCGTCTACGCGGCCGTCGGCTTCGTCATCGTGTCGGCGCTCGCGTACTTCAACATCGAGCTCTCGGGCCGCGTTCTCGCGGTGCTGCTGATCGGCGAGGTGCTCATCGTCCTCGCCCTGGATGCGGCGGTCATCTTCTCCGGCGGCGGCCCCGAAGGCTTCTCCACCGCCTTCGCCGACCCGGCGCAGATCGTCTCCGGCGCTCCCGGCTTCGCGATCCTGTTCGCGATCCTGTCGTTCATCGGATTCGAGGCGACCGCCGTGTTCCGCGACGAAGCGAAAGACCCCGACCGCACCATCCCACGCGCCACCTACATCGCACTGATCTCGATCGGCGTCTTCTACGCGATCTCCAGCTGGGCGCTCATCAGCGCCAACGGCGAGAGCACCATCGTCGAGAAGACCAGTGAGAACCCGGGCGGCATCCTGGCGAGCACGACCGAGCTGTACCTCGGCACCGTCGGCGGGCACATCATCCAGGTGCTCTTCGCGACGAGCCTGTTCGCGTGCATCCTGTCGTTCCACAACATCTCGACGCGCTACTTCTACTCGCTGGCCCGCAAGGGTGTCATCGCCGCACCGCTCGGCGTCGCGCACCCGAAGCACGGCTCGCCCGCCCGCGCGTCGCTCGTCACCGTCGTGATCGTGGGTGTGCTGATCCTCGCCGCCGTCCTGCTGCAGCTCGACCCGATCACGCAGTTCTACACCTGGCTCGGCGGCATCTCGTCGGTCGGTTTCGTGCTGCTGCTGATCCTCACCACCATCGCCGTGATCGGCATCTTCCGGAAGGAGAAGCACGGGGTGAGCGTGTGGCGCCGCGTGATCGCGCCCAGCCTCGCGCTCGCCGGTCTGCTGTTCTTCTTCGTGATCATCCTGTTCAACCTCCCGGTGCTCGTCGGAGAGGCCAGCTACGGCCCGTTCTCGATCGGTGTGCTCGTCGCGCTGGCGCTCGCCTTCGCCGCCGGACCGATCGTCGGCATCTTCCGCAAGCGCGCCGGACTGGAGGAGCGGCCCTAGGCCCGTGGGGGGCGTGTCGCCTAGTCTGGCGGCGTGCCCCCCACCGTCTCCGTTCCGGGGGCGACGATCGGATACGACGTCGCCGGGCCCGAAGGCGCCCCCGCGGTCCTCTTCATCCACGCGGGCGTCGCAACCCGCGCCATGTGGGATCCGCAGTTCGACGACCTCGCCGCCGACTACCGCGTCATCCGCTACGACACCCGCGGCTACGGCGAATCTCCGGGTGAACCGCTGGCCTACTCCGAGTCCGACGACCTGCTGCGCGTGCTCGACGCGGTCGGCGTCGAGCGGGCCACGCTGGTCGGAGCCTCGCGCGGCGGGCGGTTCGCGCTCGACGCGACCGTCGCGCATCCGGATCGGGTCACCGGGCTGGTGCTGATCGGCTCGAACCCGAGCGGGCTCACCGGCGACGACATCCACTACTCGCCCCGCGAGCTGGAGCTCGAGAAGGCGATGGACACCGCAGAGGAGGCGCAGGACGTCGAGGCGCTGGTGCGCATCGAGGTTCAGCTGTGGGATGTCGGACCCGAGCGCGACGTCGACGACGTCGACCCCGACTTCGTGCAGCGCGCGATCGAGCTGAACGTGGGCGCGGCCCACTGGGACTTCGCGGGCACGGCCACACCGCCGCCGCATCCGGCGATCGATCGCCTCCGCGAGGTGGCGGTGCCGACGCTCGTGGTGATCGGCGATCACGACGTGGCCGACGCGCTGCACTCCGCCCGGCTGTTCCTCGAGGGGATCCCGGATGCCGAGGAGGCCCGGTTCGCCGACTCGGCGCACCTGCCGAGCGTCGAGCATCCGGAACGTTTCACCGGCATCCTGCGCGACTGGCTCGCGCGGCACTCGCTCTAGCTACGCGAACAGCAGCGCCGCCACGAGCACGATCACGGGCAACGAGAGCAGCGTCGTGAGCAGCACCGCATCGCGGGCGAGCGTCTCGCCGCGACGGTAGCGCACGGCGTAGTTGAAGACGTTCTGCGCCGTGGGCAGAGCGGCGAGCACGACGGCGACGAACAGCGCGTGCCCCTCCAGACCGAAGAGGTATCGCGCCGCAGCCCATGCCACGAGCGGCATGAGCACGAGTTTCAGGACGACTGCCAGCACGACGTCACGCCGGGTGCCCGGGGTGTCGAGCATCCTGCGGCCGTGCAGCGACATCCCGAAGTTGATGAGGATGATCGGCACCGCGGCCGCCCCGACGAGTTCGAACGGCGCGAGCACCGGTGCAGGCAGCTCGATGCCGGTGAGCGCCACGATCAGGCCCAGCACCGAGCCGATGATCAGCGGATTCCGCACCGGCTGGCTGAGGATCCGGCCGAGCGACGCCTTGCCGGATGTGGTCACGTCGAGCACGGTGAGCGCGATCGGTGCGAAGACGATGAGTTGCAGCAGGATCACGGGCGCGGAGGCAGCGGCGTCTCCGACGACATATGCCGCCACCGGGATGCCGATGTTGTTCGCGTTGAGGTAGCCGGATGCGAGTGCGCCGATGGTCGCCTCCGGCACGTTCCGGCGCCACACCACGAGCGCGACGACGAGGAAGATCGCCATCGGCACGACGGCGGCGATCGCGGCCACGGGCAACTGCACCGAGAAGAGCGAGCGCAGATCGGCTTCGGCGAGCACTGTGAACAGCAGCGCCGGCGACAGCACGAAGAACGCGAGCCGGCTGAGCACCTGGTGGGCCTCCGGGCCGATCACCCCGAACCGCGCGATGAGGTATCCGGTCACGATCACGACGGCGATGATCGCGAATCCGATCAGCACCCCGCCCACGGGGTCAGCCTATGCGGGGCTTGGTGTCCGAGAAGCAGGCTGAGTGCACCCGGGTCGGCCCCAGCGGACGCCGGATGGTCCTTTCAGCCTGCTTCTGCGACAAGATCGCGGCATGACGAATTCTGCCTTCGACCTCGAAGCCGCCGACGCGCTGTGGCAGGCGTACGCGGCCGCCCACCCCGACCGAGCGACCGACACCGAGCCGCCGACGGTCGACCAGTTCGGTGACGGCGCCGCGCTGACCGACGAACTTCTGGCACTGGTGCTCGACGGCCCCAAGCGTGCGACCGCAGGACTCGTCGCCGACTACGAGGCCGAGGGCACACCGCTCCCCCGCATCGGCAGCCATTGGATCGCGTGCGACTCCGCGGGTCGCCCTCGCGCCATCCTGCGCAGCACCGATCTGCGCATCGGCCCCTTCACGAGTGTGGATGCGGCGTTCGCCTATGACGAGGGGGAAGGCGACCGCACGCTCGAGTCGTGGCGCGAGGGACACAGCCGCTATTGGACGCGCTCGGGAGAACGTCTCGGCTTCGAGTGGACCGAGGACATGGAGATCGTGTTCGAGCGGTTCGAGGTGGTGTGGCGCGCCGACGACTAACCGGCAGCGATCCGATGCGCGATTCGTGCGTCGACGCAACATCCGTGCGCCCATGACAACCCTTCGCACAACGATCCTGCCTAGGCTCGAAGGTTGAAAGGAGGCGCCATGACCACGCTCGCCCAGTCCCCGTCCATCATCGGAGAACCGGAGGTCGTCGAGGACGCCTCCACCGCCGAGACGTCCGCCGCGTGGCTGCAGGTGAAGGCCGCCGCGATCGCCCTGCAGGGCATCCAAGCCCCCGACGGCAGTGTGCCCGAAGCGGACGATCACCCCGCGGCGAGCGCGCACGTCGCCGCGATCGTCGCCGGCATCCGCGCCCTCGCTCCCGCGTTCCCGCACGACAAGGCCTACCTCGAGGCGCTGCCCGTCGACTTCGCACGCTGGGAGGCCGACGGCTTCGGCGTGCCCGATTTCCTCGACTCGCTCGTGGCGTTCAACCCCGCAGATCACCGCATCGACGGCCTGCGGCACCTGGTCGTGTTCCCGATGTACACGCAGAACGGATCGCCCGACAAGCATGTCGAGGCGCTCATCGCCGAGGTGATCTGGCCCGAGTTCATCGGCCGGCTCGAGGAGCGCTACACGAACAAGCTGTTCGTCTCGCTGCGGCTCGTCGACTTCACCCCCGGCTACGACACCAACTCGGCGGTGCTGTTCCCCGAGACGGTGTCGATGCGCGAGATCCCGCCGTTCACCTGGGGCGCCATCTTCCAAGACCGCGAGGCGGCGCGATTCCGTCGCGTCGTCCGCGCCGCATCCGAGGTCACGAAGCTCGAGCTGCTGCCCAGCCAGCAGCAGCTGCTGGACGACCAGCCTCTCGCCGAGGAGGTCTTCGTGATGTGGGACCTCATCCACGACCGCTCCCACATGCGCGGCGACCTGCCGTTCGACCCGTTCATGATCAAGCAGCGGATGCCGTTCTTCCTCTACTCGCTCGAGGAGCTGCGGTGCGATCTCACCGCGTTCCGCGAGTGCGTGAAGCTCGGCCTCGACGAGAACGCCGACGAGCACACCCGCGACCGCGCGGTGCATGTGCAGCACGCCATCCTGTTCGACCGGCTGTTCCGGTTCCCGCTCACCGGGTCGCGCGTGCGCAACTACGACGGCCTCGGCGGGCAGCTGCTGTTCGCCTGGCTGCATCAGCGCGGCGTCCTGCACTGGACCGACACCCAGCTCGCCTTCGACTGGGACCAGGTTCCGGATGCGGTGATCGCCCTGTCGGACGCCATCGACGAGCTGTACTGGCGCTCGATCGACCGCCCGAAGACGGCTCACTGGCTCGCCGCCTACGAGCTGGTGCGCGGCACGCTCGCGCCGAATCCCGCATCCGCCTGGGCGCGCGGCCTGCCCGACGAGGTTCTCGCCGGCCCGCCGAAGGGCTACACGGACGCGGTGCTCGACGACGAGTTCCCGCTGTCGATGTTCTACGAGGCGCTCGGCAAGAAGATGACCGACGTGATCGAGTCGACGAAGGGCATCACCGGATGATCGTGGTCGTCACGGGCGCGACAGGTGACGCGGGACGCGCGGTCGCCTCGCTGCTTCGCGGCCGTGGCGACACCGTGATCGCGGTCGGGACGGATGCCGAGCGCCTGGCGTCGGTGGAGGCGAGCGACCGGCGGTTGGCCGATCTCACCGACGTGGGCGACGCGACGGCGGTCGCGCACGAGTCCCTCGACGGCTACGGCAGGGTCGACGCGGTGCTGCATCTGGTCGGCGGATGGCGCGGCGGCGACTCGCCTGAGGCCGACGCGTGGCTGCGCCCTCGCCTGGTCGACGCAACGTCGAACGTGATCGAGGCGTTCGAGCCGGGCCTCGCGGCATCCGGAGGGCGCCTCGCGATCGTGAGCTCCACGGCCGTCAAGCCGGACGGCGAGCAGACGAGTTCGTACGCCCGCGCGAAGGCGGACGCCGAGGAGCTGGTCGCGGAGCTCGGTGACCGTCTCGCCGACGCCGGCGGCGCCGCCACCGTGTTCGTGATCCGTTCGCTCGGCGAGGAGGGGACCCCTGCGGCCGTCCTCGCCGAGCGGCTCGTCGACTGGCTCGACGCCCCCGCGGCGGAGGTGAACGGCGCCCGCCTCGCCGTCTAGGCTCGCGCCATGACTCAGCGACGCGACATCGTCATCGTCGGGGGCGGGCACAACGCGCTCGTCGCGGCCGCGTACCTGGCGAGCGCCGGGCTGGGCGTCACGCTGCTCGAGCGGCAGCAGCACCTCGGAGGCGCCGCGATCTCGGCCGAGGTGTTCCCGGGCGTCGAGGCGCGGCTCTCGCGCTACTCCTACCTCGTGAGCCTGCTGCCGCAGCGCATCCGCGATGATCTGAAGCTCGACATCCGCCTCGCCCGCCGCCGCTTCTCGTCGTACACGCCTGTCCCGGCCACCGACAGCGGCCTGCTCGTCGACACGGGGGATGCGGATGCGACTGCCGCGTCGTTTGCGTCGATCGGCGCCGCATCCGATCTCGCCGCATGGAACGCCTTCGGCGGCGACACCGCGCGACTCTCGGAGGCGATCTGGCCGACCGTCACCGATCCGCTGCTCACCCGATCCGAAGCCCGTCGAGCCGTGGGCGACGACCGCGTCTGGGCCGACCTCATCGAGGCGCCCATCGGCCAGACCGTCGAGCACCGCTTCGCCGACGACCTGGTGCGCGGCGTGGTGCTCACCGATGCGCTCATCGGCACCTTCGCGCCCGCGATCGACACCACGCTGGCCGCCAACCGCTGCTTCCTGTACCACGTGATCGGCGGCGGCACAGGGCACTGGGATGTGCCGGTCGGGGGCATGGGCGCGGTCAGCGGGGCGCTCGTACGGGCGGCTCGGGATGCGGGGGCCGAGCTGATCACGGATGCCGAGGTCACCTCGATCACCCCCGACGGCGAGGTCGTGTACCGGCTGGGCGATGACGAACACCGTCTCGCGGCCGCCACCGTGCTCTCGGGCGTCGCGCCGTACGAACTCGCGCGCCTGCTGGGCGAGACGGCCGAGCGGCCGGAGGGCGCCCAGATCAAGGTCAACCTGCTGCTGAAACGCCTGCCCCGGTTGCGCGACGCATCCGCCGACCCGACTGCGGCGTTCGCCGGCACCTTCCACGTGCACGAGGGCTTCCACGCCCTGGATGCCGCACACGCCGCAGCGAGCGCCGGGCGCCTCCCAGATCCGGTGCCGCTCGAGAGCTACTGCCACTCGCTCACCGACCCCGGCATCCTGTCGGCCGAACTGCAGGCCGCAGGCGCACAGACCCTCACGGTGTTCGCACTGCAGACGCCCGACCGCCTGCTCGGCGACGGGCGCGACCTCGACGCCCAGCGTTCGCGATTCCAGGATGCGGTGCTGCGTTCTCTCGACTCCGTGCTCGCCGAGCCGATCTCCGACCTGCTGCTCACGGATACCGACGGCCGCCCCTGCATCGAGACCGCCACCACGCGCGACGTCGAGGCGAGCCTGCGCATGCCGGGCGGCAACATCTTCCACGGGCCACTGTCGTGGCCGTTCGCCGAAGACGACGAACCGCTGTCGACCGCGGCGGAGCGTTGGGGCGTATCCACCGCCCATGAGCGCATCCTGGTGTGCGGATCGGGCTCCCGCCGTGGGGGTGCCGTCTCGGGCCTCGGCGGTTTCCACGCCGCGATGGCGGTGCTCGACCGTTAGCTCTCGGAGCTGCGCTTCCGGTCGGTGGCCACCTGCCCGGCGATCACCTGCGCGCCGCTGGTGAGCAGCGCCCGCCGCCACGGCAGCACGCCTTCGATCTCGATCTGGATCGACATCGACAGGATCGTCCTGATCAGCACGATGACGCCCAGGATGACGGCGTCTTCGAGCGACGGCTTCGAGGTGATCGTGCGGATGAGGTCCGCGGCGACCAGCACCTCCAGGCCCAGCAGGATCGCCCCGCCGAGGGTGGTGCGCAGCACGCCGAATGCGGCCGTGCCGCCCTCGCCCCGCACGAAGGAGCGGGCGCCGAGCACGACGGCGATGAGGAAGCCGATGATGATCGACGCGGCGCCGATCACCTCGAAGGCCACGGCCACGACACCGAAGACCTCTTCCATCTGCATGCGGCCATGCTAGGCCCGCCGTGCGTCATCGAGCGGTCGTGTTCCCGGCCTAGAGAGGCACTTTTGGAGGGAGAATACGACTCCTCGGGGATGGGGGCTACTCCCAGGTGCTCGGTGCGGGCTGGCGGGTCGGGGGCAGCCGCACCTGCGCCGCCCAGTCGTGCAGCCACTCGGGGATCGGATGCGACACCGGGTCCATCCCGCTCACCCGCGAGAGCTCGTCCATCGGCACGGTGCCGCCGCGGTCGTAGAGGAACCGCCCCTGCACGTAGGCCCGCGCGTACACCTCGCCGTCGACCACGAACCGCTGCTCGAGGTAGGCGGCGCGGTCGTCCAACCCGAGGAATCGCGACTCGATGACGTACTTCTGGCCGAGCTTCAGCGACTTGCGGTACGCGATCGCCTGCGCGCCGACCACCGGGTACATGCCGGCGTCGCGCATCCGCTTCCAGAGGCCTGTTCGCACGACGAGCTCCTGGCGGGCGTGGTCGAGGTTCGCGAGATACGCGCCGTTGTTCATGTGGCGCAGCTCGTCGAGGTCGCCGATCATCACCCGTCGTGGCGAGAAGCAGACCTCGTAGATGTCCAGTGGCGGCAACTTCGGCGCGCGCGTCGATAGCCAGGCGAGACGGGAGAAGCGACGGATGAAACCCACCCAGGCACGTTAGACGATCCGTCAGCGGATGCGCGCATACGCTGTGCGACGTCGACAAACCTCAGGGGCGGTACACGTCTCGTCGATGTGCGATCGAGACGACCTCGATGAGAAGCCGTTGCTCCACGATCCGATAGACCACGCCATATTCACCGCGACGAGCGGAGTAGAGCGGCACAAGCGGTTCGCGCAGAGGTTTGCCCACCCGGTGAGGGTTCTCGCGAAGTGCTCCCATGATGAACTCGAACGCCGCAGCAGCGACCTTCTCCGGGAGATCGATCTCGAGCGATCGCCGTGCGCTCCGAGTGAATACGACTTGGTACCCGTCCGTCACGCCTTGAGCCGCCCGCGTGCGATCATCGCGGCGCGAACCTCATCTGCCGTGGCGACTTCCCCAGCCTCCAGCTCGCCGAGTCCCCGCCGGATCGCCTCGACCTCATCCGGCCGGCTCAGGATGTCGACCGTCTCGATGAGAGCGTCGTAGTCGTCGGCGCTCAGGATGACGGCAGCTCGGGCGCCGTTGCGGGTCACGTCGAATCGCTCATGGGTCGTCATCGCGGATTCGATGACCTTCGAGAACTGAGCACGGGCATCCGCCACCGAAAGCGTCGTCATGTACAGAATTCTAGCGCAACTACCGTCACCGAGCTCGGTGTTCGGGGATCGTCAACCGCGGACCGTGCCGTTCGTAGCCGATTCCGGCCGCCTCGATGAGGCGCACGACGCGCTGCCGGTGACCGCGCCACGGCTCGAGCAGCTCGAGCATGCCGTCGTCGTCGACCCGCTTGCCGATGAGGGCCGTGCCCACGCGCTTGCACAGGTGCAGGTCGCCGACGCTCACCGCATCCGGGTCGCCGTGCGAGCGCTGAACGGTCTCGGCGACCGTCCACGGGCCGATGCCGACCACCGTCTGCAGTCGACGACCCGCCTCCGCGGCCGTCATCGAGGCGCCCCGCTCGAGCGAGTCGGCCACCGCGAACACACGCATGAGGGTGTCGGAGCGCTGCGGCCCCACCCCTGCCCGGTGCCACACCCATGAGGGGATGCGCTTCCACACCCCCGCCTCGGGAGCCACACGCATGCCGAGCGGCGCAGGACCCGGCGCGACCTCGCCGTAGCGGGTCACCAGCTGCCGCCAGGCCGCCTTCTGTTCGATGCCCGTGACCTTCTGCCCGAGCACGGTCGGCACCAGGAACGGCAGGATGCGGCCCGCACGCGCCAGCCGCAGGCCGGGGGTCTCGTGGTGCAGCCGCGCGACGGTCGGATGCCGCGAGGGCTCGAACCCGGATGCGTCGTCGCCTGCGCCCAGCAGCGCAGGCACCCCCGCGATCGCCTCCTCGGCGCCGGGGCCCCACGCCCGTGCCTCCACCGCATCCGCCAGTTCGCGCAGCAGCAGTGTGGCAATGCCCGATGCGAACCGGGCCGTCAGCCACCATCCCTCGGGCGTGCGGCGCGCGGTCGGGTCGGTCGACCCCTGCACGAGCGGCGCCAGCACGAGCCGCAGCGAGACCCGCTCGGGCGGCGTGTAGCGGGTGGCGATCGAATCCATCGCGGTCAGGCTAACCCGCCGCACCGACCGCATCCGGAAACGCGGAAGGGCCGGACGGTCTCCCGTCCGGCCCTTCGGGCGATCAGCTCAGGCGCAGACGTACTGGCCGGGCGCGACCTCCGGGCAGTTCTGGAGAATCGCGACGAACAGCGCGCCCCAGACGACCCAGAAGATGATCCACAGCACCGAGAACACGATGCCGAGGATGAGGCCCACGAGCGCGGGGGTGTTCTTGTAGCCGGCCTTCTTCGACTGCGACAGTGCAACGGCGCTGAGGATCAGGCCGACGATCGCGAAGAAGAACGACACGATGAGGCCGACGATGCCGAGCGTCTTGCCCGGGTAGGTCGCCGGGGCGGCACCCGCCGGCTGGTAGGCGGACTGCGGGGTCGGCTCGGGGGCCGGCGCGGGGACGATGGGGTCGGTCATGGACTCTCCTCAGGTGGTGGTGGTCTGGCGGGGAAAAAACTCCCGGCCCCGCGGCACTCTACCCATCGGCGCGACGCCCGCGCGAGAGGCAGGCCCTGAAATAGGGGATGATGAGCGGGTGAAGATCGGAATCCTCACCAGCGGCGGCGACTGCCCGGGACTCAACGCGGTCATCCGCGGCGCGGTTCTCAAGGGCATCACTCAGCACGACATCGAGTTCGTGGGCATTCGCGACGGCTGGAAGGGCCTCGTCGAGGCCGACATCCATCCGCTCGGTCGACCCCAGGTGATGGGAATCTCGAAGCAGGGCGGCACGATCCTCGGCACCTCCCGCACCAACCCGTTCGAGTACGGCGGGGTGGAGCGCGTGAAGGAGGTCATGGCCGACGAGGGCATGGATGCGATCATCGCGATCGGCGGCGAGGGCACCCTCGCCGCGGCCAAGCGCCTCACCGATGAGGGCATCCAGATCGTGGGCGTTCCGAAGACGGTCGACAACGACCTCTCGGCCACCGACTACACCTTCGGCTTCGACACGGCGGTCGAGATCGCCACCGAGGCGATGGACCGCCTGCGCACCACGGGCGATTCGCACGGCCGCTGCATGGTGGCCGAGGTGATGGGCCGCCACGTCGGGTGGATCGCACTGCATTCGGGCATGGCATCCGGTGCCCACGCGATCCTCATCCCGGAGCGCAAGACGAGCATGGACGAGATCTGCGGATGGGTGAACTCGGCCCGTGCACGCGGTCGCGCGCCGCTCATCGTCGTCGCCGAGGGCTTCAAGCTCGACGTCATGGACGACGCCCACTCGGAGCGCGGCCTCGACGCCTTCGGTCGCCCCCGTCTCGGCGGGATCGGCGACATGCTCGCCCCCGAGATCGAGGCGCGCACCGGCATCGAGACCCGCGCCACGACGCTCGGCCACATCCAGCGCGGCGGCACCCCCACCGCCTACGACCGCGTTCTCGCCACCCGCTACGGAATGGCCGTCGTCGACACGGCGCTCGAGCAGCAGTGGGGCCGCATGGTGGCGTTGCGCGGAACCCAGATCGTCAACGTGCCCTTCGAGGATGCGCTCGGCCGGCTGAAGACGGTGCCGCAGTCGCGCTACGACGAGGCTGCGATCCTCTTCGGCTGATGCCGGCCGACGCCGCGTCGCTCGTCGGCGCTCTCACTGCGGAGATGGGTCCGCGGCTGGGGCAGCGTTCCCCCGCGCAGGCGTGGGGCGTGTTCGAGGGCGACCGCCTGGTGCATGTGCGCGCGGGCGGAGACGCGGTGCGACTGCCGGCGCAGACGGCGTTCCGGATCGCGTCGTGCACGAAGAGCTTCACGGCGGCATCCGCGCTGCTGCTGGAAGCCGACGGCCTGCTCGACCTCGACGAGCCGCTCGCCTCCGCACTCGATGTGCCCCTGCGGCTGATCGGCGACGTCGGCGGCGCGGCTCCGACCGTGCGCGACGCCCTCGCGATGCGTGCCGGACTGCCCACAGACGACCCCTGGGCCGACCGCCAGGAGTCGCTCGACGACGAGACGTTCGCGCGGATGCTGGGCGACGGCATCCGGATGATGTGGCCCGCGGGCGGTCGCTACGAGTACTCGAATCTCGGGTACGCGATCGTGGGTCGGATCATCGGGCTGCGCGCCGGGATGCCGTACCGCCGCGTCGTTGAGACGCGGCTGCTCGAGCCGCTGGGACTCACCGGAACCGGGTTCGATTCGACGGTGCCCGCGGTGGGCGGCGCGATCACCGGCTACCGCCGTGCGCCGAGCGGCTGGGAGCGACTCGCCTTCAGCGGTCCCGGTGCCTTCTCGCCGATCGGCGGGCTGTTCAGCACGGTCGAGGATCTCGCCCGGTGGTGCGGCGTGCTCGCGCAGGCGGGCGAGCTCGCGGGACTGCTGCCGGCTGAGCTCACGGAGCGGATGCAGGCGCCCGAGACGCCGGTCGCCGGAGACCCCGGCGGCGACGGCCCGTGGCTGGCGTACGGCCTCGGTCTCGTGGTGCGGGCCGACTCATCCGGGCGCCGGTTCGTGGCCCACAGCGGCGGGTATCCGGGCTTCTCGAGCTTCATGACCTGGGAGGCCCGGTCGGGCGTGGGGGCGGTGGCGTTCGAGAACGCGACCTACGCGGGAGCCACGGGTGCCGTGCGGGCGGCGATGGATGCGGCGTTCGCATCCGAGGCCCCGGACGAACCGGTCACCCCGGATGCGGAGCCCTGGCCCGAGACCGTTCTGGCGGCCGAGCGACTGCGCGCGGAGCTGGCGGAGGGGATGCTCTCCGACGACGATCGCTTCGATTCGTGCGTCGGCCGCGACAGGCCCTTCGAATGGCGGCGCGCTGACCTCGACGAGCTGATCGAGGCGGTCGGCGGGGTCGATGAGCTCGGTCCGCTGACGCACCGCACCCCCGCTCATGCCGCGTGGACCCTTCGCGGGCCGGCCGGCGCCATCCGGTGCGGCATCCTGATGACCCCGCTCGCCGACATCCGGGTGCAGCGGCTCGACATCACGCTCGACCAGCCCGCCTGACCTCGCCCGTAGGCTGGGCGGATGGTGCACGCGCTGCAGGTGACCCGGGGCGAAGAGGCCGCGAAGGTGGCTTTCGTCGACATCGCGGAAGATGAGCTGGGCGACGGCGAGGTGCTGCTCGATGTCGCCTATTCGAGCCTCAACTTCAAGGACGGCCTCGCACTTCGGGGCGATCGCGGGGTGGCGCGGGTGAGCCCCCTCATCCCGGGGATCGACGTGGTCGGCACGGTCGTCGAGTCGTCGGATGAGCGCTGGCAGCCGGGCGACGAGGTGGTGCTGACGGGTGCCGGGCTGGGTGAAACCCGCAACGGAGGTTACGCGCGACGTGCCCGCGTCGAAGCCGAATCGCTCGTGCGCGTGCCCCCGAAGCTCGGGATGGCGCGGGCGGCCGCCATCGGAACCGCCGGCTTCACCGCCGCGCAAGCCGTGCTGGCGCTCGAGCACCACGACATCCCCGACGGCGACGTGCTCGTCACCGGGGCCACCGGCGGCGTCGGCTCCGTCGCCGTGATGCTGCTCGCTGCAGCAGGGCGCCGCGTGGTCGCCGCGAGCGGCAGCCCCGACAACCGCGGATACCTGCAACGACTCGGCGCATCCGACATCCTCGACCGCGCAGAACTGCAGCAGCCCGGCAAGCCGCTGCAGGCGAGCCGATGGGCGGGCGCCGTCGACGTGGCGGGAGGCACCACGCTCGCCAACCTGCTCGCGCAGACCCGCTACGGCGGCGCAGTGGCCTCCTGCGGGCTCGTCGAGAGCCCCGAACTGGCCACCACGGTGATGCCCTTCATCCTGCGCGGGGTCGCCCTGCTCGGCATCAACTCCGTCGACGCGCCGCTCGTCACCCGCGACCGGGTGTGGGACCGCCTCGAACGCGACCTCGACCTCGGCCAGTTCGACACGCTCACCGAGACCATCGGCCTCAGCCAGGTGCCCGACTATGCCGGCCGTATCCTCGCCGGCGACACCAGGGGCCGGATCGTCGTCGACGTGGCACACTGAACCCGTGAACGACCTCACGTGGTTGCTCGTGGTCGGCCAGATCCTCGCCGGACTCGCCGCTCTCACCCACGTCTACATCTGGGTGCTCGAGAGCGTGCTGTGGAGCACGCCGTCGACGTACCGCACCTTCGGGGTGCGGTCGGCCGAAGAAGCCGAGACGCTGCGGCCGATGGCCTACAACCAGGGCTTCTACAACCTGTTCCTCGCCTTCGGTGTGGTCGTGGGCATCGTGCTCGCGTGGGTCGACGAGTTCCACTCCGCGGGCCTCGCCGTGATGCTGTTCGCCTGCCTCAGCATGGTGCTGGCGGCCGTGGTGCTCATCACCTCGAACCGCCGGATGGCGCGGGCCGCGCTCGTGCAGGGTGCGTTCCCGCTGCTGTCGCTGATCGCGACGGGCCTGTACCTGCTGCTGCCGTAGGGCTCCTGGGGCGAAATCGGACCCAGATCCGGCCGCGTGGACCCGGATGCAACTGGGTCCGGTGGCAGCTAGCTGGAGCTAGGTGACATTGACAGCGGATGCGGCAGCGCGCGCCGCCGCAGGCAGCGCCGCGAGGATGCGGTCGAGGGCCGCGTCGTCGTGGGCCGCCGTGAGGAACCAGGCCTCGAACACGCTCGGGGGCGCGGAGACGCCCGCCTCGAGAAGGGCGTGGAAGAAGGGCGCGTAGCGCCAACCCTCCTGCGCCTTCGCGTCGGTGTAGTCGCGCACGGGGGCGTCGCGGAACGCGATCGAGAAGAGGCTGCCGGCACGCGGGATGACGTGGGCGACCCCCTCGGCGGCGAGCGCCTGCGACACCGCGCCGGCCACTGCGTCCGCTGCCTCGTCGACGTGGGCGTAGACGGCGCCGTCGGCGAGACGCAGCGTGGTGAGGCCCGCCGCCACCGCGAGCGGGTTCCCGCTGAGCGTGCCCGCCTGGTACACCGGCCCGAGCGGCGCGAGTCGATCCATCAGCTCGGTGCGGCCGCCCAACGCGGCAAGCGGCATCCCACCGCCCACCACCTTGCCGAAGGTGAAGAGGTCGGGCGCCCAGTCGCCACCTTCGAGCCCCCACCATCCGGCTGGCCCGACCCGGAATCCGGTGAGCACCTCGTCGAGGATCAGCAGGGCGCCGTGCTCATGAGCCAGGGCGGTGAGCGAGGCGTTGAACCCCGGGTCGGGCGCCAGCACGCCCGCGTTTGCTCCGGCCGCCTCGGTGATGACGGCCGCGATGGCATCCGGATGCGCGGCGAACGCCGCCCGCACCGCGTCGAGGTCGTTGTAGGGCAGCACGAGGGTCTGCGCGGCGATCGGAGCCGGCACCCCCGCCGAACCGGGGAGCCCCTGGGTGGCGATGCCGGATCCGGCATCCGCGAGCAGCCCGTCGGAGTGCCCGTGGTAGTGCCCCGCGAACTTGATGATCAGGTCGCGTCCCGTCGCACCGCGCGCCAGGCGGATGGCCGTCATGGTGGCTTCGGTACCCGTCGACACGAGGCGCACCTTCTCGATGCCGCTCGCAGCCCCGAGCCTGGAGCGCACGAGTTCGGCCAGCTCCGTCTCGGCCGGCGTCGACGCCCCGAACGAGAGCCCGTTCGCGGCGGCGGCCTGCACGGCGGCGACGACCTCCGGATGCGCGTGCCCGAGCAGTGCCGGACCCCACGATGCGACCAGGTCGACGTACTCGCGCCCGTCGACATCCGTCACGTAGGGGCCACGAGCCGACACGAGGAACCGCGGCGTACCCCCCACCGACCCGAACGCCCGCACCGGCGAGTTGACCCCACCGGGGAGCGCCGCCTGTGCGCGCGCGAAGGCGGCGTCGTTCGCGGATGCCATCAGCGCGCCCAGCGTTCGGCCGCGTCGACCGCGAAGTAGCTGAGCACGGCCTCGGCGCCAGCGCGCACGATGCTGGTCAGTGCCTCGTCGACCGCGCGGTCTCCGTCGATCCAGCCGTTCCGGGCGGCGCCGGCGATCATCGCGTATTCGCCGCTCACCTGGTACGCCCACACGGGAACGGGCGAGACGGCCGCGGCGTCGGCGAGCACGTCGAGGTAGCTCATCGCCGGCTTCACCATGACCACGTCGGCGCCTTCCGCCACATCCAGTTCGACCTCGCGCAGGCCCTCTCGGCGGTTGGCCGGGTCGAGCTGGTAGCTGCGCCGGTCGCCGACGAGCGAGGACTGCACCGCATCGCGGAAGGGCCCGTAGAACGCGGATGCGTACTTGGCGGCGTAGGCGAGGATCGGCACGTCGGAGCGCCCCGCCTCGTCGAGCGCGTCGCGCACCTCGGCCGTCTGGCCGTCCATCATGCCGGAGAGTCCGAGCAGCTGCGACCCGGCGTCCGCCTGCGCGAGGGCCATCTCGCGGTAGCGCTCGAGTGAGGCGTCGTTGTCGACGCGGCCCTCCGCGTCGAGCACGCCGCAGTGGCCGTGGTCGGTGAACTCGTCGAGGCACAGGTCGGTCTGCACGACGAGCGCGTCACCGACCTCGGAGACGGCGATGCGCGTGGCGATGTTCAGGATGCCGTCGGGGTCGGTCGCGCCGGTGCCGATCGCATCCTTCGCCTCGGGAACACCGAACAGCATCACTCCCCCGATGCCCGCCGCGGCGGCGCGCTGCAGCTCGGCGCGGAAGGAGTCGAGCGAATGCTGCACCACCCCCGGCATCGACGCGATCGGGCGCGGCTCGTCGGCGCCCTCGGCGACGAACATCGGCAGGATCAGCTGCGCCGGCGACACCCGCGTCTCCTGCACGAGCCGCCGCCATGCGGGGCTCTGGCGCAGGCGCCGGGGGCGCACGATCGGCCAGGTGCTCATTCCGCCTCCGCGTACTCGACAAGGGCCGCGATGAGCGAATCGATGCTGCGCTCGTCGGCGATGACATGGACGGGGAGTCCGGCGGCCCGCGTGTCGAACGCGGTTCGCGGGCCGATGCAGGCGACGACCGTCTCCTCCGGGAGCGGCATGAGCTGCTCGGCCACCTGCCGGGCGACGGAGCCCGAGGTCACGAGGATCGCCCGGATCCGACCGGATGCGACATCCGACTTCACCTCGATCGCCGCGGGCACCCCGACCGTGCGGTACGCGGAGACGAACTCGACCTCGAACCCCAGCTTCGAGAGGCCCGCCACGAGCGTCGGTTCGGCGATGTCGGACTGCGGGATCAGCACACGGCCGCGGATGCCCGAGTCGGGCCACTCCTTCACGAGCCCGCGGGCCGAGTTGTCGGAGGTGGGCACGAAGTCGACCTTGTAGCCGGCCATCTGCAGTGCAGCCGCGGTGGTCTCGCCGACGGCCGCGATCCGGGTGCCCTCGGGCACCTTCACGCGCTGGCTCATCAGCACGTCGACGGTGGTGGCGCTCGTGACGACCAGCCACGCGAACTGGCCGTCCTGCAGTTCGTGCAGGGCGTTGGCGAGGCTCGTGGGGTCGTCTGTGCTGGCGAAGTTGATGAGCGGCGCGATCACGGGGACTCCCCCGAAACCCCGCACCGTCGCCGCGACGCCGTCGCCCCACTTGCCACCGCGCGGCACGAGCACCCGCCAGCCGGCGAGCGGCTTGGCGTTCTTCGCGGCGTCGGCGGTCACGGCCGATCGCCTCCGAGGGGCGCGATGTCGGCGGCGCCCGCCGCGAGGAGCTCGTCGGCGACCCGCTGGGCGAGCTCGGCAGCAGGGTCGGCCGAGTCTTCCGGGTAGGCCGCGTGCGAGGAGGTGAGGTGCTCGGACCCGTCGAGCGAATACACCCGGGCCGAGAGGAAGAGCAGGCCGTCCTCGAACAGGGCGCTCGCACCCAGCGGCGCCGCGCATCCGGCTTCGAGACGGGCGAGCACGCCGCGCTCGGCATCGACGGCGAGCCGGGTGGGCTTGTGGTCGAGCTTCGCGACCTTCTTCTCGTCGCCGCTGCGGGTCTCGACGGCGAGCGCGCCCTGCGCGGGGGCGGTCGGCCACGAGGTGAGACTCAGCAGCTCGGTCACCGCGTCGAGGCGGCCGAGGCGCTCGAGGCCCGCCGCCGCCAGCACGATCGCGTCGAGGTGGCGGTCCGGGTCGTCGGCGGTGAGGCGCCCCAGGCGCGTGTCGATGTTGCCCCGGATGTCGACCACGTCGAGGTCGGCGCGGCGACGCAGCAGCTGGGCGCGCCGACGCGGCGATCCGGTGCCGACGCGGGCGCCGGCGGGCAGCGAGTCGAGGTCGTGGCCACCGGATGCGCAGAGCGCGTCGCGCGCATCCGCCCGCTTCGGCACCGCGGCGACCGTGAGGCCCGTCACCGGGGCCGTCGGAAGGTCTTTGTAGGAGTGCACGACCGCGTCGACCTCGCCCGCGAGCAGCGCCTCGCGCAGCGCCGCGACGAACACGCCGGCACCGCCGAGGGATGCGAGCGAGTCCTGGTTGCGGTCGCCTTCGCTCTCGATGACGACGAGCTCGGCGCCCAGCTTCGCGGCGACCGTTCCCGCCTGGGCGAGTGCGAGTGCACTCCCCCGCGTTCCGATCCGCAGGCCGCTCATGGCGCGATCCCCGCGATCGCGGGCTTGAACCCCGCACGCACGTTCTCGCAGCATCCCGGGCGGCACACGTCGTACCAGGGGCCGAGGCTCGTGAGCGCCGGCCGCTGGGCGGTGGGCGTGCCCTGCACGCGCTCGAGCACCAGGTCGACCAGTCCGCGCACGTACGCCGGATGGGTGCCCGGCGTCGGGGTGCGGACGGCGGCGAGGCCCGCCTCCTCGGCCGTCTCGATCGCCTCGGTGTCGAGATCCCAGAGCACTTCCATGTGGTCGCTCACGAACCCGAGCGGCACGATCACGACGGCCTTGACGCCGCGCTCCGGGAGCTGCGCGATCACGTCGTTGACATCCGGTTCGAGCCAGGGCTGGGTGGGCGGGCCGGAACGCGACTGGTACACGAGCTGCCAGCCGAGGTCGGCGCCCGCCTCGCGCATGACGACCTCGGCGACCGCCAGATGCTGGGCCGCGTACGCGCCGCCGTGGCCGTAGTCGACCTCGCGGTTGCCCGAACGCTCGGCGTCGGCCGTCGGGATCGAATGGGTGGCGAACACGACGTGGATCTCGTCGTTCGCGAAGCCGCGCTCCACGAGGTCGGCGACCGCGGTGCGCACCCCGTCGACGAAAGGCTCGACGAAGCCGGGGTGGTCGAAGAACTGGCGCACCTTGTCGATGCGCAGCTCGCCCTCGAGGCCTGTCTGATCGAGGGCGATCGCGAAGTCCTCGCGGTACTGGCGGCAGCTGGAGAAACTCGAGTAGGCGCTCGTCGCGAGGCCGATGAGGGTGCGGAAGCCTCGCTCGTGCGCCTCGCGCAGCGCCTCGGAGAGGTACGGGTCCCAGTTGCGGTTGCCCCAGATCACCGGAAGGTCGATGCCGCGGGATGCCAGCTCGGCCTCGAGCGCCGCCTTCAGTTCGCGGTTCTGCTGGTTGATGGGGCTGACCCCGCCGAAGTGGCGGTAGTGGTGGGCCACCTCCTCGAGGCGCTCATCCGGGATGCCGCGGCCGCGCGTGACGTTGCGCAGGAACGGGATGACGTCATCCTGCCCCTCGGGGCCGCCGAACCCGGCGAGGATGATCGCGTCGTACGCGACAGGCTCCTCCACGTGCTCGGGACCCTGCTCCGCTGCGGGGGTGGCGGCGGGAACCAGGCCCGGAGCGACACCGTTCGTGATCGTCATGACAGCACCTCGGCCAGTTCCTCGAGGCCGATCCGCCGCCCGGTGAAGAACGGCACCTCTTCCCTGACATGCAGGCGCGCCTCCGTGTTGCGCAGGTGCCGCATGAGGTCGACCAGATCGACCACCTCATCCGCTTCGAGGGCCAGGATCCACTCGTAGTCGCCGAGCGCGAAACTCGCCACCGTGTTCGCCTGCACGCTCGGGTACTCGCCGCCCTTGCGGCCGTGATCGGCCAGCATCCCGCGGCGCTCGTCTTCGGGCAGCAGGTACCACTCGTAGCTGCGCACGAACGGGTAGACGGTCACCCAGCCCTTCGGGGGCAGTCCGCGCAGGAAGCTCGGCGCGTGGGAGCGGCTGAACTCGGCGTCGCGGTGAACGCCCATCGCGTTCCAGGTGGGCAGCAGGGCGCCGATCGCAGGAACGCGACGCAGGACGCGCAGAGCCGACTGAAGGCCCTCAGCGGTGTCGCCGTGCAGCCACACCATCAGGTCGGCATCCGCTCGCAGGCCCGAGACGTCGTAGACGCCGCGCAGCACCACACCGGATGCCTCCACCGCCGCCACCGCATCCGCGAGACCGGTGAGATCGGCAGGGCCGCTGGACGCGGGGTCGCGACGCCACACCGCCCACAGGGTGAAGCCGGTCGGGCTCTCAGGGCTGGTGTCGGACGGGACGGGGGTCGCGGTCGTCACGCCCCTATCCTCCCCCTATCGGGAGAACGCCGCGAATCGGAGGTCAGTCGTCATCCCCGCCGAAGATCGCCCAGGCGACCAGTCCGACGGCGATGATCGCAACCGCTGCGCCCCCGATGATCCACGGGACGGGGTTCTTCTCGTAGGCGGCCTTCGCCTTGCCGGCCAGCTCGCCCGTGCGCTTGGGCACGTTGAACTTGTCTTCGATGGCGTCGAGGGTGTCGGCGAGGTCGTGGCGCGCCTTGGCGGCAGCGGCCTTCGCATCGGCGGTGGCGTCGTTCATGACTCTTCTCGCTTTCCCAAGCCCTTGATGGCGCTGATGTCCTTCTGGATGGATTCGATCGCCTCGGTCGGAACCGGCGGGATGCCGCGCTTCAGGATGCGGTAGCCGATGAGACCGAGGATGACGGCCGTGATGAGCAGGACCCCGGCGACGACGAGCGCCGCCGCCCAGTCGGGCATCACGTAGCTGAGGCCGATGATGGCGAGCGTCAGGAGCACGCCGATGAAGAACATCACCACGATCACGGCCCCGAGAAGCAGTCCGGCGCCCGTGCCGAGCGCTTTCAGCTTCTCGGTGAGCTCCGTCTTGACGAGCTCGATCTCGCGCTGGACGAGCTCCTGGACCTGGTCGGGGAGCGAGGTGATCAGGTCGACGAGCGAGCGCTTGGGGCGCGGACCCTGCGGAGTCGGATCGGTCATCGGCTCACGCCCTTCAGGAGTTGGAGCTCGACGCGGACTTCTTGGTAGTGCTCGTCGAGGCCGGCTTCTTTGCGGTGGTCGACTTGCTCGCCGACGAGGTGGACTTCTTCGCAGGGGTGCGCGCGGGGGTGCTGCGACCCGAGACCTGGGCGGCGACCTTCTTCGCACCGTCGGCGACGAACTCGACCACGTCGGGCGCCTTGTCCTTCACGAAGTCCTGCACGTTGTCGACCTGCTTCTGCACGGCCGGCGCGTTCCACAGGTTCGAGGCGGCCGCCTTGATCTGCTCGTACCGCTCGCGGCCGGCTCGCGTGCCGAGCACGTATCCGACGCCGAGACCCGCGAGGAAGAGGATCTTGCCTTTCATGGTGCACTCCGTTCTCCGCGATCGATGACGCGGTGGCCATGTGGGGCTGCCGGACCAGACTAGCCCTCGCCTCCGGATCCCTCCGAGGGGATTGCGTCCGCGACTGAACGGGCGTATGAGACGACGGCCGCCAGACCGGTGCCGGATTCAGCCTCCCCCACCCGATGCATTCCGTCAATGGCATGTTGTGCGGCCGGACGGCGGCCGACACGCTCCCAGGTGATCACGGCGCTGTCGATCGGGGTCGGCAGGGCGGTTCCGAGCAGCACCTCGGCGTCGGCGCGAGCTCGTTCCGCGGTGACGTCGAGACCCTCGTCGTACGAGAGTCGCAGCAGGTGCAGGGGCGTCGCCTCGGCGAGCCACGCCCACTTCGCGGTGAGGTGCGTGAGGGCCCGGGCCGACACCCCGGCCACGCCCGGGGCGACCAGCACACCGGTGCCGCGGGGTGCCGCGCCGAGCGCGGGGGCGTCGATCGCGATCGTCGCCACCTGCACCTTCGTGCGCGGAGCGTCGGCGCCGATCGGAGCGGCGAGCAGCACCTCGCCCCGGATGCGCTCCCCCGCGACCGTCGTCACGCCGGTCGCGTCGAAGCTCGCCACCTCCGTCGAGGTGCGCACCCCCACACCGAACCGCTCGAGGTCGGATGCGAGCGCGTCGACCATCCGGAACATGCCGCCGCGCAGGGAGGCGACGAGGGATCCGGCCGGTGCCTTCGCACGGAGCGAGGCGACCGCCTGCCCGAGGTTGCCCATGCTGAGGAGGGCGGACCGCAGGCCGGGGGCGGCGCGGTCGAGGTCGAGCTCATCGGGATCCGTCGAATGCACGCCGCGCGCAACCGGGGCGACGAGTCCCTCGAGAACCGCGCGGCCCATCCGGCGGCGGACGAGCTCTCCGACGGTCTCGGACTTGGCGCCGACGAGGCCCGGCATGAGCATGTCGAGCTGGGCGCGCAGCGCCGCGCGGAGCCCGATCGCGTCGATGACGTCTTGCGCGAGGGGCACGGCGGGGATGCCGAGCAGGCTCGTCGCGGGCAGCGGCACCGCGCCTCCGGACGCACGCTGCACCCAGGCGGGCGACGGTTCGGGCGTGACGATGTCGTCTTCGAGGCCGAGCGCCTTGAGCAGCCGGGGGATGTCGGGGCCGCGCGTCGCGAAGGCCTCCGCACCCGCGTCGAGCTCTATGCCCGCCACGGAATGTCTCGCGACCTGACCGCCGAAGCCCGCTCTCTTCTCGAGCAGCACGACCTCCCGTCCCGCGAGAACCAGCTCCCGCGCGGCGACGAGTCCGGCGACCCCGCCGCCGACCACGATGACGCGTCGCGAGTCGTCAGCGGCGGGCATGCACGAACTCCACGATCCGCGTCAGCACGGCGGGATCGGTCTCGGGCGGAACTCCGTGTCCCAGGTTCGCCACGTGCGCGGGCGCGGCGAGACCGCGATCGAGCACGTCCTCGAGGTGCGCCTGAAGCACGTGCCACGGCGCGGAGAGCAGCGCCGGATCGATGTTGCCCTGCAGGGGCACCCCACCGCCGAGCCGCGCACTCGCCTCGTCGAGAGGCAGCCGCCAGTCGATGCCCACCGCATCCACCCCGAGGCCTGGGAGCAGGTCGAGCACCTCGGCGCTTCCGACGCCGAAGTGGATCTTCGGCACCTCGAGTCCGCGCAAGGCGTCGAGGGCGCGCTTGGAATGCGGAGCGACACGACGCTGGTAGTCGCGGCGCGAGAGCGACCCGATCCACGAGTCGAACAGCTGGGCGGCGCTCGCACCGGCCTCGACCTGGGCGCGGATGAATGCGCCCGTGACGTCGGCGCACCAGTTGAGCAACGACGCCCACGCGTGCGGGTCGGCGTACATCATCGCTCGGGCGCGCAGCTGATCCTTCGACGGTCCGCCCTCCACGAGGTACGACGCGAGCGTGAAAGGTGCGCCCCCGAACGCGATGAGGGGAGTGGCTCCCAGCTCGGCGACCGTGAGCCGCACCGCCTCGGCGATCGGCGCGAGAGCATCCGGATCGATCGGCCGCAGGCGCAGCACGTCGGAGGCGGAGCGGATCGGGTTCTCGAGCACCGGACCACGGCCGGGCACGATGCGCACGTCGACGCCGGCCAGCAGCACCGGCACGACGATGTCGCTGAAGAGGATCGCCGCATCCACCCCGTGCCGCCGCACCGGCTGCAGCGTGATCTCGGATGCCAGCTCGGGGGTCAGGCACGCGTCGAGCATGTCGACGCCCGCCCGCGACTCGCGGTACTCGGGCAGCGATCGGCCCGCCTGACGCATGAACCACACGGGCGCGACATCCGGCCGGTCGCCACGGATGGCGCGGATGAAGGGGGCGGTCGTCGTGCGACCGTCGACGAGCGGATGCAGGGGGGACAGCACCCGACCATCCTCCCATCGCGCCCGGTTACCATGGGTCGGTGCTGTTCTGTCTGACGGCGAATCACGCGAACGCCGACTTCGACCTCCTCGACCGGGTGTCGCGCATCCCGGCGTCGGAGGCGACCCGCCGGCTCGCAGAACTCGAGTTCGTGCGCGGGGTCGTGGTGCTGTCGACCTGCAACCGCTTCGAGGCCTACCTCGACCTGGACGACCCGCTCATGGCCGCGGAGGCTCTCGCGACCGAGGCCGTCGTGGCGGCCCTCGCCGTCGACGCACCCGACGACGCCGAGCTGCTGCGCGCGAGCGCCACCGTGCACTCGGGCGACGGCGCGGTGCGGCACCTCTTCGCCGTCACCGCCGGACTCGAGTCGATGGTCGTGGGGGAGGAGGAGATCGCCGGCCAGGTGCAGCGCGCCGCCCAGGACGCCCGTCGCGCGGGAGCCGCGAGCGCCACCCTCGACCGCCTGTTCCAGCAGGCCGCGCGCACCTCGCGAACCGTGCGATCCGCCGGCGACGTGAGCGGGGCCGACCGCAGCCTCGCCCGCCTCGCCCTCGACCTCGCGTCGGCACGGATCGCCGACTGGTCGCAGGCCCGCGTGCTGCTGGTGGGCACCGGTCGCTACGCGGCGACCACGATCGCCTCCCTCCGCGCACGGGGCGCTGCCGACATCCGCGTGTACTCGGCCACGGGCCGCGCGGCGATGTTCGCCGCCAAGTACGGCGTCCGGCCCGAGGCGTCGCTCCCCGCGGCGATGGCGGACGCCGATGTGGTCATCACCTGCACCGCCCGCTACACCGTCACCGCCGACGTGGTGCCCTCGGGCCGCAAGCTGCTCGTCATCGACCTCGGGCTGCCGCGCAACGTCGACCCCGCCGTCGGCGCCCTGCCGGGCGTCGAACTGCTCGACCTCGAGATCCTGGCCCTGCACGCGCCCCTGCCGGAACTCACCGACTCGGCCCACGCGCTCGTCGGGGGAGCGGCCGCCGAGTTCGCCGCGGATGCCGAGGCGGCCCCGTCGATCGTCGCGCTGCGGCAGCACGTCGACGCGCTGCTCGAGGCCGAGATCGAACGCGCGCGCCGCCGGGGAGACGACGGCGCGGTCGAGACCGCGCTGCGTCATTTCGCCGGTGTGCTCATGCACGGCCCCTCGGACCGCGCGCGGACACTCGCCCGAGACGGCCGCATCGACGACTTCGCCGCCGGACTGGAGGCCGTCTACGGTGTCGAGGTCACGGATGCCGAGAACCCGGGCGCCGCATCCGGCGAATCCGCCAGCGCCTGACACCCATCCGCCGACCCGCCCGCGGGCAGACCGCAGCCCCGTCCGCCCCTGCAGCGGACGGGACCACGGAACCTATGCGGCGCGGCGCCTGCGCGTCGCGACCAGACCGGCACCGATCGCCATCAGCACCGCGGCCAGCGCGAGCCAGCCTCCGGCGGATGCTCCGGTGAGGGCCAGCGTCTCCAGCTCACCGCAGGTGGTGCCGCCCGTGACGACCACACGCCACGCCGTCGGGCCGTCGAGCCCGTCGGTCGAGGACTTCGTGGTGACCGTCACGTTGTAGGTGCCCGGCTGCAGGTAGACCGTCGCCGAGGTGGCGGGCACGCCGTCGATGAAGTAGTTCACGTCGTCGAAGAACGAGACCCCGTCGACCTGACCGAGGGTCAGCACGCCGTTGCCGTCAGCGGTGCACTGCTGCGACAGCTGCGCGTTCGTCGGGAACACACCGAGGGTCGGCGGATCGTGCGGCGGCTCCATCACACAGGACGGCGTCGCCGGCGGGTACGACAGCGTCACCGTCATCGACGGGTTCACCGAGAGCACCGCCGAGCTGATGGCGCGGGTCCACGCGAAGTTGCCCGTGGTCTCCTGCCAGACGCCGGCGACCTGCTCCCAGCCCGGCCAACCGGTGGCTTCACCGGTGATCGGGTCGACGCTCGCGCCCGGCCACAGCACCTTGCCCGACAACGTCAGGGTGGTGGGGTCGACCGTGCCGAGGGGGATCGTGACCGTGTTCACGCCATCCGACATGATCAGCTCGGCGTCATGGTCGGATGCGACCCCGAACGGGTCGGTGAGGGCGACGTCGTAGTAGATCCACGGGGAGTCGGCCTCGCACTTGCCGGTCGCGGTCGAGCCCTCGAGCGTGAGGCACTCCTCGGGTGCCGAGAACGTCAGCTCCCAGCTGGCCTTCGCATCCGGATCGAGCACATACGGTCCGGTGGCGGTCGCCGTCACGTGCTTCGTGCTGGGGGTGTCGCCCGGGTAGGTGCCCGGCTCGACGGCGTCTCCGTCGATCCACCACTGCACGCCTTCGATGTCGGCGAGGGTGAAGCTGCCGTCGACCTCGCAGTCAGCGGCGACGTCGGTGAGGGTGGGGGTGACCTCACGCGGACCCGGGTAGCAGTCGGGGTCTCCCGGCGGGTACTGCAGCTCGGCCGTGAGCTCCGGGTTCACCGCGATCAACGCGGTGACGCCGTCACGCGTCCAGGCGTAGTTGCCGGTCGTCTCCTGCCACACGCCGCCCGAGAACTCCCAGCCCGGCCAACCGTTGGCCTCATGGGTGATCGGGTCGACGCTCGCGCCCGGCCACAGCAGGTACCCCTCGAGGGTCATGCCGTCGGTGATCGTGCCGAGCTCGGGGTAGGTGTACGTCTCGGCGCCGTCGGTGAGCGACAGCTCCGCCGTGTTCGCGGTGGACATGCCGTCGGGGTCGACCAGCGTGACGCTGTAGTGCAGGTAGGGCGCGTCGTTCACGCACACGGAGGTGATCGATCCGACGAGCTCGGGATCCTGACAGCTCGGGAACGAGAACGACAGGGTCCACGTGAGCGTCCACGTTCCGGAGTACGGATCGTGGACGGCGCGGGCCGGCAGGACGCCCGCGCTGTGCGCGACCGCCTTCACCACCACGCTCGAGCCGGCGGCACGGCCGACCGTGCCGGCGGGGGTGAGCTTGCCGTCGACGTACCAGGTGACGCCCGCGAGGGCGGGCAGTGTGAGGCTGCCGTCGGAGGTGCAGGTCGGCTCGGTGGTGGTCGGCTTCACATCGCACGCCGGCAACTGCACGAACGAGCTCAGCTCGCTGTGCTGGGCCTGGTAGATCGGCGGCCAGCCGATGTTGTCATCCGGGTAGGTGATGTTCTGCGGGAACTCGAAGCTGCCGACGAACGAGACCTTGTCCTGCTGCACGCCCCACTCGTCGCCGCAGGCGCCGGCGGGGAGGTAGCCGGGGAAGGTGGTCCAGAAGTTGTTCGTCTCGGCCGAGGTGTTGTCGACGTCGAAGACGATCAGCTTCTGCGTGCCCGAGTTCTCCCAGGCGGCAGGCGCCGACGGGTCGAGCTTCTTGTACACGTACAGCGCCACTCCGTAGAGCGTCTGCACCGGGTACTGCGTGGTGCGCGCGAACGCGAGGGGCGGATCGGTGCCGACCGGGGGCGTCGACTCGTCGACGGTGGCAGGCTCGTCGACCGCGTCGCCCGCCGGGGCGGCATCGTCGGGGGCGACCCCGTCGGGTGCTGCCTCGTCGGGGGCGACGGTCGATTCGGTGGGGGCGGGGGTGATGTCGTCCGCGGATGCGGGGGAGAGGGCCGAGATCGAGAGACCCAGGCCGAGCAGGAATGCGACGAGAGTCGCCAATGACTTCTTGAGCACGGTGGTTGTCCTTGCAGGGGGACCCGCGCGCACGAGTCACGCGGGCAAGGACCCGCACGAGGACGCCCCGGCAGGGGACCGGGGTGGGGTGCGTCCGAGTGCAGGTGTTCGGGATGTGGGGGGTTTGTTCGGGTAGTGCCGTCGTTCAGCGCCGGGTCTGGGGTTCTCCGTCGGGAAACGGGGAGATCCGGGGCTAGCTCAAAATAGACCCCCCGGACGGGGGTATGCAATACCCCCGTGGGTCACGGGTGGGCAACGGGGGTAGAACGGCTGCGACGAACGGTCAGTGCACGTAGTCGAGCAGGTCGAAGCCGACGGCACGCAGCGCGTCGAGCACCCGCAGCCGCGAGGCGATCGAGCGGTCGCTGAACTGCACCGACACCGCGTAGGCGACGCCGCGGCGCGGACCCCGCAGGATGCCGGCCTCCGAACGCACTCCCGCATCCGTCCCCGTCTTGTTCACCAGTTGCAGGCCGTGATCGACGCCCCGGTGCGACAGCGGGTCGACGCCGAATGCGCTCGCCACCATCGAGAGGTCGGTGTTGAGCGACAACCAGCCCAGCACCCTCGACGAGGTGAGCGAGTCGACCACCTTGCCGCGCGCGAGAGCCCCGAACAGCCAGGCCAGCTCTGCGGTCGAGCCGACCGAGAGCTGAGGGGCGTCGTCGGGGCCGCGGGTGTCGCGCACCAGGTCGAGCAGCGCCGTGCGCATGAGGCCGAGCCCCTCCGTGCGCTCACGCACCGCATCCAGACCCACCTCGCGCAGCAGCACGTTCGTGGCCAGGTTGTCGCTCGTCGCACCCACCAGGGTGGCGATGTCTGCCAGGGGGAGCGACCGCGCCTGCAGGTGCCGCCACAACCCGGAGTCGCCCACGAGGTCCTTCGACGTCTTGTCGAGCACTTCGAGAGCCGGGGCGCCGCGCTCGCTCAACCGGGCCGACACCTCGATGAGCAGCAGGATCTTGCCCACGGATGCGGTGGGCAGCACGATCCGGTCGTCGATCGAGAGGATGCGCTCATCCGAGTCGAGGTCGATGACCGACGCCGACACCTGGGCCCCGCTGTACGCCAGCTCGCCGAGCGCCGTGAAGGCACCCGAGAAGGTGGCCACCCGCTGCTCGGCTCGGTGCTGCGGCACGCGTGCATCCTGCACGCGCGCGCGGCGACCGCTGAGCACGGGAGTGTCTACCAAATGGTGACCCTGTCGTCGGGAGCAAGCCAGAGGGCGTCGTCGGGTGTCAGCCCGAACGCCTCGGAGAACGCTTCGATGTTACGGACGATCTGGTTGCAACGGAACTCGTTCGGCGAATGCGGGTCGATCGAGAGCAGGCGCAGGGCCTCCTCGTCGCGCACCTTGATCTGCCACGCCTGCGCCCAGCTGAGGAAGAAGCGCTCCGCGCCGGTGAGACCATCGACCACCGGCGGCTCCTCGCCGCCGAGGGAGAGCAGGTAGGCCTTCCAGGCGATGCCGAGCCCGCCGAGGTCGCCGATGTTCTCGCCGATCGTGAGGGCCCCGTTGACGTGCTGCCCCGGCAGCTGCGCCGGCTCGAGGGCGTCGTACTGGGCGATCAGCTTCGAGGTGCGTTCCTCGAACGCGGCGCGGTCATCGGCCGTCCACCAGTCGATGAGGCGCCCGTCGCCGTCGAACCGGGAGCCCTGGTCGTCGAATCCGTGCCCGATCTCGTGGCCGATCACCGCGCCGATCGCGCCATAGTTGGCGGCGGCATCCCGGCCTTCGTCGAAGAACGGGTACTGCAGGATCGCCGCCGGGAACACGATCTCGTTGAAGCCCGGGTTGTAGTACGCGTTGATCGTCTGCGGCGTCATGAACCACTCGTCGCGGTCGATCGGCTTGCCGATCTTGCCGAGCTCACGGGCGAACTCGAACGCGCTCGTGGCCCGCACGTTGCCGATCAGGTCGGATGCGTCGATCGCGAGCGTGGAGTAGTCGCGCCACTTCACGGGGTAGCCGATCTTCGGCGTGAACTTGCCGAGCTTCTCGAGCGCGCGTTCGCGGGTCTCGTCGGTCATCCACTCGAGCGTCTCGATCGACTGGCGGTACGCCTCGACCAGGTAGCCGACGAGCTCGTCCATGGCGGTCTTCGCATCCGGGCTGAAGTGCCGCTCGACGTACACCTTGCCGACCGCCTCGCCGAGCGAGCCCTCGACGATCGAGACGCCGCGCTTCCAGCGGGCGCGCAGTTCGGGGGTGCCGGTGAGGGTCTTGCCGTAGAACGCGAAGTTCGTCTCCACCACCTCGGCGTGCAGGTAGGGGGCCACCGAGCGGATCAGCTGGAACCGCAGCCAATCGCGCCACGCCTCAAGGCGCGCCTCGACGAGCAGGCCCGCCAGACCTTCGACGAAGCTCGGCTCGCGCACCACGACGGTGTCGAAGACACCCGCCGGAGCGTCGAGACCCGCCAGCCAGGTGTCGAGGGGTGCCCCGGCCGCGAGCGCCGCCGCCTCCGCCCACGTCATCGGGTTGTAGGTGGCCTGGCTGTCGCGGGTGCGCACGTTGTCCCAGTGGTGGGAGGCGATGGCGGTCTCCAGCTCGAGGATGCGGGCCGCGCGCTTCGGGCCCTTGTCGAATCCGGCCAGCGTCAGCATCCGCTCGAGGTATCCGAGGTACGCCTCGCGGATCTCGGCGAACTTCTCCTCGCGGTAGTACGACTCGTCGGGGAGGCCGAGGCCCGCCTGCTCGAGGAACACCAGGTAGCGCTCCGGGTCGCCCGGGTCGTTGTCGACGAACGCGCCGAAGAACCCACCGACACCCGTGCGCTCGAAAGCGCCGAGCGCGTGCAGGAAGCTCGGGATGTCGGAGAGGCCCGCGACCGAGGCGAGGTCGGCGCGCAGCGGCTCCCAGCCGAGCGCCTCGATGCGCTCCTCGTCCATGAAACTCGCGAACAGGTCGCCGACCTTGCGCTCCTCGGTGCCCGGGTCTGCCTGCTGCGCCTCGACGATGATGTCGCGCACCGCCTGCTCAGCCGCCTCGGCCAAGAGGTAGAACGAGCCGTACCGCGCCTTGTCGGAAGGGATCTCGGTGCGATCGATCCACTTGCCGTTCACGTGGCGGAACAGGTCGTCCTGCGGGCGCACGGCGGGGTCGAGCTCGTCGAGGGCGATACCGGATGCGGTGCCCGGGTTCGCGTCGACGGGGGCGGCGGGAGCGGCGTCGGTCATGCGTGCCAGCCTATGCCGGAGCCCGTCCGTAGACTCGCCCAATGGCAGCGCAGAAGCTTCTCATCGTCGGTGGCAACGGCATCATCAGCTCCTCGGTCTCGAGGTTGGCTGTGGAGCGGGGGTACGACGTGACCCTGCTCAACCGTGGCGTCTCCACCACCCGGCCGCCCGTCGAAGGTGCGGAGGTGATCACCGGCGACGCCGACGATCCCGCATCGATCGCATCCGCCGTCGGATCACGCGAGTTCGACGTGGTGGCGAACTTCCGCTCCTTCCTGCCGTCGCAGGTGGAGGCCGACGTCGCACTGTTCGGCGGCCGCACCGGGCAGTACATCTACATCTCGTCGGCATCCGCCTACCAGAAGCCGATCGCGCAGCTGCCGATCGTGGAGGCGACGCCCCTGCACAACCCGTTCTGGGAGTACTCGCGCAACAAGATCGCCAGCGAAGACGTGCTCGTGCGCGCGTACCGCGAGACCGGCTTCCCGATCACGATCGTGCGCCCCTCGCACACCTACGACGAGACCCTCATCCCGCTCGAGGGCGGCTGGACGACCCTGCAGCGCCTGCTCGACGGCAAGCCGGTGGTGGTGCACGGCGACGGCACCAGCTGGTGGACGCTCACCCACGCCCGCGACTTCGCACGCGCGTTCCTGGGGCTGTTCGGCAACCCGCACGCCATCGGCGGACCGGTGCACATCACGGGCGACGAATCGCTCACCTGGGACGAGATCACCCGCCAACTGGCGCGCGCGCTCGGGGTCGAGGCGCAGATCGTGCATGTCGCATCCGATGCGATCGCCCGCGAGATCCCCGAGATGGGGCCCGGGCTCATCGGCGACAAGGCGCACTCGGTGCACTTCGACAACTCGCGCATCAAGCAGCTCGTGCCCGGCTGGGTTGCGACCACCCCGTTCTCGCAGGGCGCCCGCGAGATCGCCGAGTGGTACCTCGCGGACGCCTCGCGTCAGAAGGTGGACGCGTCGCTCGACGCCGCGTTCGACCGGCTTGCGGCGCGCTAGGCCAGTCGAACCCCCGGATCAGCGCGCGTCCCGCTCGCGCGCCTGCGCCTCACGCCACTCGCCAAAGAGGGCGGGCAGGCGCTCCTGGACGTAGGCGTAGAAGCTCTCCATGTCGGTCATGCGGTCGCGCACCGCACCCTCAGGAAGGAGCGCCAGCTCGGCGCGGATCGCACGCAGGATGCGCTCGTACACGGCCGTGCGACTGAGCGAGCCCGTGTACCAGGGGTGGTCGTCGTCGGCGAGCACGTACAGATGCTTGCGGGTGCCGGGCACGGTCATCCGGCGAACCATGCCGAGCAGTTCGAGGTACCGCACGGCCCCGGAGATCGCGGCCGGACTCACCTCCGCCTGCTCCGCCAGTTCGGCCGCCGTGAGACGCGCATCCGGGGTGCCGGTGAGCGCCATGAGCACCCGGGCGGGGATGCGCGGGAAGCCCTCGGCGGCGAACTCTCCCGCCATCCGGTCGACGAAGCCGTCGGGGGCGCTCACGTGGTGAGGTCCCGTCGTCGGAAGGCGGCCATCCCGAGGGCGGCGAGCACCACCGCGATCGCCGTCACGACCAGGGTCGGCACCCAGTCGTCGACCGGCACCTCCGGCACGTGCGTGATGGGGCTCGCCTTCAGGAGCCAGTCGGGAAGCTGCAGCACCTGGCCGAAGTAGCCGATCACGACGCCGGCACCGAAGAGGCCCCAGCCGAGGCCGATCGCTGCCCGCGGCAGCAGGCCCACCACCAGGGCCGTCACGGCGACGAAGGCGAGCGCCGCCGGTGCCTGCACCAGGCACTGCCCGAGCGACTGCCACACGAACTCGTCGGATCCGGATGCGGCGAAGCCGGCAGCCGAGGCGAGCCCCGTCGCGAGCAGCACGACCGCCACCGTCACCACCCCGAGCGCGGTGAACGCGAGCAGCCAGCCGATCCGGGACACGGGCGAGGCGAGCAGGATCTCCGCACGACCGGCGGCCTCCTCCTCGCGCGCCCGCAGCACCGCCTGCACACCGGCGGCGGCGGCCATCGACCCGACGATCACCATGAGCGCCGGGATCAGGGCCGCGGCGGCATCCGACTGATCGGTGTGCCCGAGGCTCTGCAGGATGGCCGCCAGCTGCGGGTTGTCGGCGAAGTCGAGCTGCGAGACGGCGGTGATGAGCGAGCCGAGACCGAGGCCGAGCAGCGCGGAACCGAGCGTCCAGGCGAGCAGGGTGGGCCAGTGGAGCCGCCAGGCCAGCCCGAACGCACCGCGTAGCGTGGGACGGGCCGCCGCCCGGCCGCGACGCTCGGCGAGCAGGCTCGCACCGAGTTCACGCCGGGAGTGGACGACGAGTGCGACCCCGACGAGCACCACCGCGAGCGCGCCGATCGCCGCCACCGGCCACCAGATGTCGTCGGTGAAGGCGAACGTCTGCTGGCCCCACCCGATCGGACTCAGCCAGCTGGGCCACGCCGGTTCGAGCGTGAGCTTCGCGACATCCGGTGTTCCGAGGGCGTCGCCCGCGGCCCGCAAGGCGTACGCCACCAGCACGAGCACCACGCCGATGCCGCTCGCGGCGCGCGTCGTGGCGGTGAGCTCGCCGGCGAGCATCCCCACGCCGAAGAACGCGAGCCCGGTGACCGCGAGCGCGGTCGCGCTGAGCACTGCGCCGTCGGCGGGGAGGCCGGCCGCGAGGTAGCCGAGCGCGGCGAGCACCGCGAACACGGCGTTCGCGACCACCGCCAGCACGAGCGTCGCCACCGCGGGGGTGAGCCGCGAGACGGGAGTCGCGAGAAGCAGCTCGCGGCGCCCCTTCTCCTCATCGGCCCTGCCGTGGCGGGTGGCGAGGAACACATTCATGAGGCCGATCGTCACCGCGAGGAACGCGTACGACTGGAAATGCACGGCCGAGCCGAGGCTGTCGCCGTTCGGGATGCCCCGCAGCGACAGCAGCGCAGGCGTCGCGAGCGCGACGGTCAGGATCTGCGAACGGCCCTCCGCATCCCCGTACTCGTTGACGACGGATGCGGCCGACACCGCGAGCAGCGCGGCGGTGCCGAGCACCCAGATGGGCAGGATGATGCGGTCGCGCCGCACCTGCTGCAGCAGGACGGGAAGCATCAGGCGGCGTCCGATCCAGTCGCCTCGATGCGGTCGCCGTAGTGCCGCAGGAACAACTCCTCGAGGCTCGGCGGGGTGGCGGTGATCGCCGTGACGCCCTCGCGGGTGAGGGAGGTGAGCACGTGCTCGAGCTCGGCGCCGTCGACATCGAAGACGAGGTGCCCGGTCTCCTCGCGGGCGTCGTGCACGCCCGGCAGGGCAGCGACCTCGGCGAGGCTCGCGCCGGTCGCGACCCGGAAGCTCGTGCGCGTGAGGTGGCGCAGCTCGTCGAGCGAACCCGTCTCGACGGCCCTGCCCGAACGCACGATCGTGATGCGGTCGCACAACTGCTCGACCTCGCTCAGGATGTGGCTCGAGAGCAGCACCGTCGCGCCCTCCTTCTGCACCCGCTCGACCTCTGCGCGGAACACCGACTCCATGACGGGGTCGAGACCGCTCGTCGGCTCGTCGAAGATGTAGAGCTTCGCCGGGCGGGCGAATGCGGCCACCAGGGCGACCTTCTGCCGATTGCCTTTCGAGTATCCGCGGCCCTTCTTGCGCGGGTCGAGCTGGAACGCGTCGATGAGGCGCGCCCGCAGAGCCTTGTCGGCGCCGCCGCGCAGGCGGGTGAGGTAGTCGATGGTCTCGCCGCCGGAGAGGTTCGGCCAGAGGGTCACGTCGCCCGGGACGTAGGCGATGTCGCGGTGGATGGCGACGGCATCCTTCCACGGGTCGCGGCCGAGCACGGTCGCGCTGCCGCCGTTGCCGCGGAGGAGCCCCAGCAGCACGCGGATGGTGGTGGACTTCCCGGCGCCGTTCGGGCCGAGGAATCCGTGCACCTCGCCTTCGGAGACGGTGAGGTCGAGGCCGTCGAGCGCGAGGGTGCGGCCGAATCGCTTGGTGAGGCTCTGGGCCTCGATCACGGTGTTCACGGCGGCGATGCTACGCCTGATTCACAAGTTTGTGAATCTTGAGAAGGTGGTTCGGGTGAGGGGTCGCAAACTGCTGCCTGCACGGCGTGTTGGGGACACTATGCGACCCCTCAGGAGGCGAGGGCCGTCGTGGTGCCGATGCGCAGATCCGAGGTGAGCGCGACGGATGCCGGGGGCTGGCCGGCGAGCGCCTCGCGCACGGCGCGGCCCGCGATCCGGCCCTTCTCGATCGCCGGCTGCACGAGGGTCGTCAGGCTGTGCGTCGTGACACCGTCGAGCCGGATGCCGTCGAAGCCGAGCACGCTGAGGCCACCGGGAACATCGATACCCAGCTCCTCCGCCGCACGGATGACGCCCGCGGCGAGCAGGTCGCTCTGCGCGATGACCGCCGTCGGCCGCTCCGGGGCCGGCACGTCGAGCACCGCGAGGCCCGCCGTGTAGCCCTCACCGACCGAGCTGCCCGCGGCCGAGACGCCCCCGGCATCCGGGAACACGGCGCGGGCGCCCCGGATGCGTTCGGCCGCGGTGAACGCCGTGGCGCCGGCCTCGCGGTCTGGGGTGAGCGGGCCGCGGGAGCGCGCCAGATCGAGGGGAAGCGTCACGATGGCGACGCGTTCGTGCCCCAGCCCGCGCAGCAGCTCGGCGCCGCGGCGGGTGGCGTCCGCGTTGTCGAGGTCGATGCCGACGACGCCGGGGATCGCGGGCGCCTCGATCGCGACGAGCGGGATGCGGCGGCGCTGCAGCGCCTCGACCGAACGCGCAAGGTCGGCCGAGCAGCCGAGCAGGATCGCCGCATCCATGGGCGCCGCCGAGAGGTCGACACCGCCGTCGCCCGACCACGGGAGCACGAGCAGGCCGAATCCCTCGTCGGCGAGCTCCTCGCCGAGGCCGTCGAGCAGCGCCAGGTTGATCGGGTCTCGGAACGCCTCGCCGAGCCGATCCTCGGTGACCACCCCGATGACGCCGGTGCTGCCACGGCGCAGCGATCGGGCGGTCGGATCGGGCCCCGCGTAGTCGAGGTCGGCGGCGGCCGCCAGCACCCGCAGCCGCGTGGCCTCGGCGACCGGGCCGCGGCCGCTGAACACGAGCGAGGCCGTCGACGCGGAGACTCCGGCGCGCGCCGCGACGGCGGCGAGGGTGGGGCGGGCGTTTGCGGGCTCGGACATCGCGCGCTAGCCTACTCGAAACGATTCGATCGAATCGATTCGATTCCCGCCCAGGCCACGGCCCCAGATCCACCCACGGACCGCATCATGACGACGCCCACCCGCCCCGCCCACGCGACCGCATGGCGCAACGCCGTATTCGCGATCTTCGCCCTCAACGGCCTCGGGGCCGCCACCTGGGCGATCCGCATCCCCAGCATCCGCGACCACCTCGAGCTGTCGACCTCGTTCGTCGGGTACCTCATCCTCGGCGTATCGGTCGGCTCCATCATCGGGCTGCTGCTGGCCAGCCACGTCATCCAGTGGCTCGGCGGGCGGCGCTCGATCGTCGTCATGCTCGTGATCTGCTCGTTCGCGCTCGTCGTGATCGGGCTCGGTACCTCGACGCTCGGATCCTTCGCCGTCGTCGTGGCGGGCATGGCCGTGTACGGATTCGGAAGCGCCATCTGCGACGTCGCCATGAACGTCGAAGGCGCCGCCGTCGAGAAGGCGATCGGCAAGACGATCATGCCGCTCTTCCACGCCAGCTGGAGCGCCGGCATGGTCGTCGGCACCACGATCGGCACCGCCCTCGTCTTCGCCCACGTCGACATCGCCGTGCACGGCATCGGCATGGCCGTGCTGCTGCTGCTGGGCGCCATCCTCGCCCCGCGCGCCATCCCCCGCATCGCCACCCACGCCGACACCGGCGAAGAGGTCGCGCACGTGTCGTTCCGCGACCGGATGGGCATCTGGCTCGAGCCGCGCACCCTCGCGATCGGCCTCATCGCGCTCGGCATGGCGTTCACCGAAGGCTCCGCCAACGACTGGCTCGCCCTCTCGCTCGTCGACGAACGCGGACTCGAGAACGGCCAGGCGGCCGCCCTCTTCACGCTCTTCACCGCCGCGATGATGGTGGGGCGCATCGCCGGTGGGCCGCTCATCGACCGCTTCGGTCGGGTGCCGATGCTCCGGATCACGGGAGGCGCCGCCGCTCTCGGGCTCGCCCTCGTGATCTTCGTGCCGGTGATCCCGGTCGCGATCGCCGGCATCGTGCTGTGGGGTCTCGGCGCCTCGCTCGGATTCCCTGTCGCCATGTCGGCCGCCGCCGACGACCCGGCCCGCGCAGCCGCCCGGGTGTCGGCAGTCGCGACCGTCGGGTACACCGCGTTCCTGGTCGGGCCGCCGCTCATCGGGGTGGTCGGCGAGCACGTGGGCCTGATGAACGCACTGCTCATCGTGTTCGTGCTGATCATCCTGGCGACGCTCGCGGCACCCGCGGCGCGCCCGCCGAAGTCGGTGCGCGGAACCTCCCCGGCATCCGAGCCCTCCGCCTCCGAGTCGATGAGTTGAGGTAGCTAGCTCCAGCTAGCTCCGCCCGGACCCGGTTGCAACGGGGTCCGAGCGTTCGGTTCTGGGTCCAGCCACGGCGCACCCCCGGATAGCGTGGTCGGGTGAGAGCGGTCGACCGGCGCATCCTCGGGCTCGCCGTGCCCGCCCTCGGCGCGCTCGTCGCCGAGCCGCTGTTCCTCGCCACCGACACGGCGCTCGTCGGGCACCTCGGAGTCGACCCGCTCGCCGCCCTCGGCATCGCCAGCACGGTGCTGCAGACCGCGATCGGGCTGCTCGTCTTCCTCGCCTACGCGACAACACCCGCCGTCGCGCGCCTGCTCGGGGCCGGGGATCGCGCCGCAGCCGTGCGCGCCGGAGTCGACGGCATCTGGCTCGCCCTCGCCCTCGGACTCGTGCTCGCGATCGTGGGACCCTTCGTCGCACATCCGCTGGCCGCCGCCTTCGGCGCCAGCGACGAGGTGACCGACCTCGCGGCGCTCTACCTCGCCATCTCATCCGCCGGCATCCCCGCGATGCTCGCCGTGATCGCGGCGACCGGCCTCTTCCGCGGTCTGCAGGACACCCGCACGCCCCTCGTGATCGCGGTCGCCGGCTTCGCCGCGAACGCCGCCCTCAACGCGCTGCTCATCTACGGCGCCGGATGGGGCATCGCCGGCTCCGCGATCGGCACCGTTCTCGCCCAGTGGGGGATGGCGGTCGCATGCATCGCGATCGCGATACGCCACGCCCGCCGCGAGCATGCCGGCATCCGTCCCGGGCTGCCGGGGGTCGCATCCGCCGCCCGCGCCGGCGGGTGGATGCTGTTGCGCACCGTCACCCTGCGTGTGGCGCTCGTCGCGACGACCGTCGCCGCGACCGGCCTCGGCACGGTGACTCTCGCATCCACACAGGTGCTCTTCCAGGTCACGTTCCTCTTCGCGCTGGCGCTCGACGCCTTCGCGATCGCAGCGCAGGCGATGATCGGCTTTGACCTGGGCGCCGGCAGCCACGCGCAGGTGCGCGCGACGGTTCGCCGACTGCTGCTGTGGGGCGTCGGATCGGGTGTCGCCTTCGGCGCGATCCTCGCGGTCGCGGCGCCCTGGCTCGGCCACGTGTTCTCCTCGGATGCGGGGGTAGTGGATGCGGTGCCCGCCGGCGCGTTCGTGGTCGCGGCGACGATGCCGCTCGGCGCCGTCGTGTTCGTCCTCGACGGGGTGCTGATCGGGGCGAACGACGGCCGCTATCTGGCCGTCGCGGGGGCGGTGAACCTGGTCGTGTACCTGCCGCTGCTGTGGTGGGCGGCTCAGACGACGGCCGGGCCGACGCAGGCCGTGCTCGGCATCCAGCTCGCGTACTGCATCGGCTTCTACGGCATCCGGGCGCTGACCCTGGGTGTGCGCGTGATCGGCAGTCGGTGGATGGAGGTTGGACCCGGTTCCGCGCGGTTGGACCCCGATGCAACGGGGTCCGAGCGCGGCTAGCTGGAGCTAGATCAGCCTGAGACGAGAGGGACCTGCGACAATCGACCGGTGAGCGAGATTCGTCAGGTGCGGCCGAAGACCGAAGGCTGGACCCAGGCGGTCGAGGCGGATGGTCGACCCAAGCTGCAGTTCGCGTCACCCCGGCGCACGCAGCCGCCCGCACACCTCGCCGACCTGAGCCCGGAGGAGCTGGCCGCGAAGGTCGTCGAACTCGGGCACCCCGCCTACCGCGCGAAGCAGATCGCCACCCACTACTTCAGCCACTACACGACCGACCCGGCCGAGATGACCGACCTCCCCGCAGCGGGCCGCGACGAGCTCGTGTCGGCGGTGCTGCCGCCGCTTCTCACCGAGGTGCGGCGCCTGCGCACCGACGGCGGCGAGACCATCAAATTCCTGTGGCGGCTCTTCGACGGCGCACTCGTCGAGTCGGTGCTGATGCGCTACCCGGGCCGCGTGACGCTGTGCGTATCGAGCCAGGCCGGATGCGGCATGAACTGCCCGTTCTGCGCCACCGGTCAGGCGGGCCTCACCCGCAACATGTCGGCGGCAGAGATCGTCGACCAGGTGGTGGCGGCGAATCGTGCCATCGCCGCAGGCGAGCTCGGCGGGCTGCGCCGCGACGGCGGGCACGACGCGCCCCGGGTGACCAACATCGTGTTCATGGGGATGGGCGAGCCGCTGGCCAACTACAACCGCCTCATGAAAGCGGTCCGCACGATGGTCGCGCCGCAGCCGAAGGGGCTCGGCATGTCGGCCAGGCAGATCACGGTGTCGTCCGTGGGTCTCGCCCCCGCCATCCGCAAGCTCGCCGACGAGGACCTGCCGCTCACGTTCGCGCTCAGCCTGCACGCCCCCGACGACCTGCTGCGCGACGAGCTGATCCCCGTGAACTCGCGCTGGAAGGTCGACGAGGCCCTCGACGCCGCGCGCCACTACTTCGAGAAGACCGGCCGCCGCGTGTCGATCGAGTACGCCCTCATCAAGGACATGAACGACCACGCCTGGCGCGCCGAACTGCTCGCCGAGAAGCTCAACGAGCGGGGCCGCGGCTGGGTGCACGTCAACCCGATCCCGCTGAACCCGACACCCGGCTCCATCTGGACCTCCTCGGAGGCGGATGTGACGGCCGAGTTCATCGCGCGCCTCGAGGCGGCCGGCATCCCGACGACCCTCCGCGACACCCGCGGCAAGGAGATCGACGGGGCGTGCGGCCAGCTCGCCGCGGCCGACGCGTAGGACGCCCTGTCTGTCCCCGTTAACGGGCTGCCGCCGCCGCCGGTCGCAGCCGTAGGGTTCGGATACTCCGCGGGATACCCGACCCGCGGGAAGAAGGTCCGATACCCCATGTCAACCCTGCAGACACCCACCCCCCACATCCCCGACGCATCCGAGATCGGGGAGCACCTCGAGCTCGCCGCGCGCGGAATCGTCACCCTGAAGGGGCTCGACGACGCCCGCTGGGAGCCGATCCTCATCGGCGTCACGAAGCGCGGAGTCGTCACCCCCGCCGACAAGCGCGCGGCCACGGCCCTGCGCAAGCTGATCGCCCAGGAGCTCGAGACCGTCTGACGCAGATGCCGCACACCGAGCCTGAATAGACTCGACGGGTGCGTCTCGTGGTGGCCCGGTGCTCTGTCGACTACGCCGGACGCCTGTCGGCACATCTGCCGCTCGCCACCCGGCTGCTCGTGGTGAAAGCCGACGGCTCGGTGCTCGTGCACTCCGACTCGCTCAGCTACAAGCCGCTCAACTGGATGAGCCCGCCCACCACCTTCACCCTCGACGAGGTCGACGAGGAGCGGGCTTCGGCGGGCGTCATCGAGCTGTGGCGGGTGGCGAACGCGAAAACGGCCGACATCCTGGTGATCTCGATCCACGAGATCATCCACGACTCCAGCCACGAGCTGGGCGTCGACCCCGGGCTGCAGAAGGACGGCGTCGAGGCCGACCTGCAACGGCTGCTCGCCGAGCAGATCGAGCTGCTGGGGGAGGGGCACACCCTCGTTCGCCGCGAGTACATGACCGCGATCGGCCCGGTCGACATCCTCGCGAAGGATCCGGATGGGGCATCCGTCGCCGTCGAGATCAAGCGCCGCGGAGACATCGACGGGGTCGAGCAGCTCACCCGCTACCTCGAGCTGATGAACCGCGACCCCCTGCTGGCGCCGGTCGCCGGCGTGTTCGCGGCGCAAGAGATCAAGCCGCAGGCGCGCACCCTCGCAGAGGACCGCGGCATCCGGTGCCTGGTGCTCGACTACGACGCGATGCGTGGCCTCGAAACGGGCCACTCGCGGCTGTTCTGAGGCTGGAGAACCGATGACCTCCCGCTTCAGTGCTGTGCTGTTCGACCTCGACGGCACGATCGTCGACTCCGCCCCCGGCATCACGTCGACCCTCTCGTACACCCTCGACCATCTCGGGCTTCCGGTGCAGTCGCCCGCCGAGCTGCTGCGGTGGGTGGGCCCGCCGATCCTCGACAGCTTCCGCGACTACGGCCACCTCGACGTCGACGAGTCGCGTTACGCCCTCGCCGTGTACCGCGAGAAGTACGCCGCCGAGGGCGTGTACGACGCCACCGCGTACCCGGGTGTGCTCGAGGTGCTGAGGGCCGTGCACGCGGCGGGGGTGCCGATGTCGCTCGCCACCTCGAAGCCCGAGTCGCTTGCGAAGCTCATCCTCACCGACCTCGGTGTGGCCGACTGCTTCACCGAGATCACCGGCGCGAGCGAAGACGAGGTGCGCAGCAAGAAGGCGGATGTGGTGGAGGAGGCCCTGCGACGCCTGCGCGCCGACGGGGCCGACCTGTCGAACGTGGTCATGGTGGGCGATCGCATCCATGACGTCGAGGGCGCCGCCGCGCACGGCGTGCCGACGATCTTCGTGTCGTGGGGCTACGGCACCCCCGACGAGGCCGACGAGGCGCTGCTCACCGCCGCGACCGCCGAAGAGTTGCGGCGCGAGCTCGGCGTCTAGAGCGGGCTGCGTTGCGAACTCCGACTGCGGCGGGGTCATATCTGCTCGGTGTGCTCGAGGGCCCGGATCCGTCGGAGTTCGCGACGGGCTAGCGCGCGATGCGCTCGACCGCGCTCGCGTACAGCCCCGGGAATGCGGCCGCGGTCGGCACGATCGCGCGACGCAGCGGCGACTCGGCCGCGCGCACGAGCCGCTCGGTGAGCACCCGGAAGTCGCGGGTCGTGCGCTCCCAGTCGACCTCGTAGCCGGCCGGGTCGGCCGCACGCACCGCCGCGACCGCGGAACGCGCCTGCTCGAATCCGATGCGCAGGCCTTCGGCGGTGAGCGCGTCGACGTAGCCGGATGCGTCGCCCGCCAGCAGCACGCGGCCGGCGGTGCGGGCACGGGTGCGCTGCCGGAACGGGCCCGCCCCGCGCAGGGTGCTCACGGCATCCGCTCCCTGCAGGCGGTCGGCCAGCTCTCCGGATGCCGCGAGCGCCTCCTCGAAGTGCACCCCACGCCGGGCGAGCAGGGCGACACCGACGACGCCGCCCGCGAGCGGGGTGACGTAGAGCTCGCCGACGGGGGTCCAGTGCACTTCGACGAGGTCGGTCCACGGCTCGAGGCGGTAGTGCCGCCTCTGGCCGTACCGGCGGCGCGCCTTCGGCTCGGGCAGCGCCAGCCCGACCGACCGCGCGACCGTCGAATGCAGCCCGTCTGCGGCGATGACCCACTCGGCGCGCAGAGGTTCGCCGCCGTCGACGGCGACCGTCACCCCCGCATCCGCAGGCACGACGCCCAGCACGCGGGAGTGCTCCCACCGCACGCCGAGCTCATCTGCCCGCCCGCGAAGGGCCTCGTGCAGAGTCGTTCGGCGGATGCCCTGTCCCGGTCCGCCGGCGAAGCGGTGCTGCACCGATCGGCGTCCATCGCGGTAGTCGATGCCGGCGATGGGAGCGGATGCCGCGGTGACACCCAGCCGGGCGAGCGCGTCTCGGGCGCCCGGCATCACGCCTTCGCCGCACGCCTTGTCGATGACCCCTTCACGCGGCTCCACCACCAGCACGTCGATGCCGGCGAGCCGCGCCTCGATCGCGGAGGCGAGGCCGACGGGGCCGCCGCCCACCACGATCAGCTCGGCGTCGATCACAGCGCCTGCCTCACGTCGGGGGCCGCCGCGGCGAGCGCCCTCTCCTCCGCGGGGATGCGGAATCGGAGTAGCAGCACCGCGTTCAGCACGGTGAACACGAGCGCGGTGATCCAGGCGGTGTGCACGAGCGGCAGGGCCACACCCTCGATGGCGACGATCCAGTAGTTCGGGTGCCGCAGCCACCGCCAGCGGTAGGGCCCGCGATGCACGAGGGGCATGCCCGGCACGACGATCACGCGCGTGTTCCACTGGTGCCCGAGCGAGCCGATCACCCAGTAGCGTCCGGCCTGGCACAGCAGCGTGACGACGAGCATCGGCCAGCCGAGCCACGGCAGGAACGGCCGGTCGAGCAGCCACACCTCGGCGAGGCATCCCACGAGCAGCCCGGTGTGCAGCAGCACCATCGCGGGGAAGTGCCCGCGCCCCGACTCGACGCCGCCCCGTGCGAACGCCCACGCGGCGTTGCGGCGGGAGATCACCAATTCGACGACGCGCTCGGCGCCCGTCAGCAGCACGAGCACCGTGTACGCGATCACATCCACTCCAGGAGGACGTACTCGCTCGTCACGCCGGGACCGAGGGCGAAGAGCACGGCGCGGGTGCCGGCCGGCTGCTCGAACTCCTCCGCCAGCAGGTGCAGCACGGATGCGCTCGACAGGTTGCCGACCCGATCCAGCGAGCGGCGGCTGGCGGCGAGCGCCGCATCCGAGAGCCCGAGTCCGCGTGCGAACGCGTCGATCACCTTCGGTCCACCCGGATGCGCCACCCACACGTCGATGTCGTCGCGCACGAGGCCGTGTTCCGCGAGCAGCCCGTCGACCCCGGATGCGATGTTCGCCTCGATGGCGTCGGGCACGTCGGCGGTGAGCACGATCTTGAAGCCGGTCATGCCGATGTCCCACCCGATCGCGCCCTCGCTGTCCGGGTACAGTGCGCTGCGACTGCCGACGATCGAGGGCCGCGGGGTGACCCCGGATGCGGCGAGCGTCTCTGCCCGCCGGTCGCCGACCAGCACGACCGCGGCCACACCGTCGCCGAAGAGGCCGCTCGCGACGAGGTTGCCCACGGATGAGTCGTCGCGCTGCAGCGTGAGCGAGCACAACTCCACCGAGATGAGCACGCCCACCTCGTCGGGGTGGCCTTGCAGGTAGTCGGCCACGCGGGCGATGCCGGCCGCACCGGCCACGCAGCCGAGCCCGAACGACGGCACGCGTTTCACATCCGCCCGCAGCCCGACGACGGGCACGAGCAACGCGTCGATCGAGGGGGCCGCGATGCCGGTCACCGAGGTGAAGAAGAGGTAGTCGACCTCGGATGCGACGATCCCGGCATCGGCGAGCGCGCGCTCCAGCGCCACCGCTGCGAGGCGGGTGCCCTCGCGGATCCAGATGTCGTTCGCCGCGCCGAAGTCGCCGAGGTCGCGGTAGGCCTCCAGCGGCAGCACGGTGTGACGGTTGCTGATGCCGCTCGCGCCGTGGAACCGCTGCAAGAGCATCCGCAGGGCCGGGTCCGGGGTGACGAGGACGCCGAGCTCCGCGGCGATGTCCGACTGGCTCGACACGTGGTCCGGCAGCACAGCCGCGACCGATGCGATGCGGGCCATACCCGAAAGCTACGCCCGCGACCCCGGCGGGTCGAGGGGGTTGCCCCGATCCGCCGAATAGGTCAGCAGCCGCAGTCGGCGGATGCGACCGGGCCGACGAGCGCGTCGACGCCGCGGATCATGGGACCGTTGTCGTCTTCCACCTCGTAGCCTTCGCGCGCCCAGTACTCGAATCCGCCGATCATCAGCTTCACGTCGTAGCCGAGCTTCGCGAACTCGAGGGCCGCCTTGTCGGCCCCATTGCATCCGGGGCTCCAGCAGTAGACGACCACCGGGGTGTCGAGGGGGATCTCGAGCGGCGCGCGGTCGGCCACCTGCGGGCGCGGGATGTGGATGGCGCCCACCGCGTGCCCCTGGTGCCAGGCGTCGTGGCTGCGGGTGTCGACGAGGGCGATGCGCTCCCCGGATGCGAGGGCCTCCGCCACATCCGAGGCGTCGGTCTCGAACAGCAGCTTCGCGGCGAAGTGCGCGATGGCGGCCTCGCGTTCGGCTGCGGTGCGGACGGTGACGGCGGATGCGGTGTCGGTCATGGCTCGACGCTAACCGGGCGCCTCGACGCGCGTATGCCTCGCATCCGCCAGTCGCCCCCGATTTCCCGCCAACCTGCCAAAATGCATCCCATGGGATCAGCGTTGACCTCCATCGGACTTCCGGTCGCCCTCGGCATCATCATGTTCGGGCTCGGCCTCTCACTCACCCCAGGCGACTTCAAGCGCGTGGCGAAGCAGCCGAAGGCGGTGATCATCGCCCTCGCCTGCCAGCTGCTCATCCTGCCGGCGCTGTGCCTCGGGCTCGTGGTGCTGTTCCAGCTGCCGCCGGTGCTCGCGGTCGGCATGATGCTGCTCGCGGCGTCGCCCGGCGGCACCACGGCGAACCTCTACAGCCACCTGTTCCGCGGGGATGTGGCGCTCAACGTGTCGCTCACGGCCGTGAACTCGGTGATCGCCGTGTTCACCCTCCCGCTCATCACGAACCTGTCGATCGCCCTGTTCCTGCCCGACCAGGAGGAGCTCGGGGTGCAGTTCGCGAAGGCCGTCGAGGTGTTCGCGATCGTGCTGCTGCCGGTGGTGGCCGGCATGCTGGTGCGCTGGTGGAAGCCCGACTTCGCCATCCGGATGGACAAGCCGGTGCGCATCGCGTCGATGATCATCCTCGCCGTCGTGATCATCGGGGCGATCGTGTCGAACTGGCCGCTGCTGGTCGAGAACGTCGGCCGCCTCGCCCTCATCACGGTGGTGTTCTGCCTGCTGTCGCTGGCGGTCGGGTTCTTCGTGCCGCGGCTGTTCCGCGTGGAGCCGCGGCAGGCGATCGCCAGCTCGTTCGAGATCGGCATCCACAACGCGACCCTCGCGATCGTGATCGCGCAGACCGTGATCGGAAGCGTCGAGATGTCGCTGCCGGGCGCCGTCTACGGGGTGCTGATGTTCTTCATCGCGCTCGCGTGGGGCTTCCTGCTGCGGCGCCTGGTGCCGGTCGCGGATGCGGCGGGGGCCACGAAGCCGGAGGCGGCCGCCGCGTAGTCGCGGGCCGCGCGCGAGTTACACGGCGAGGCTGGCGCGCTCCGAGGTGGTGGCGACGGCCGTCGATAGGTCGCCGCCGATGCGGTAGCGCGAACCCTTGTGGTCGTCGGGAAGGCGGTCGCCGGCGCCGTGCAGCTTGTTGCGCAGCGTGCCGGGCACGTACTCGCTCGGGTACGCGCCGCGCGCCCGAAGCACCGGGATGACGTGCTAGAGGATGTCCTCGAAGGTGCCGGGGGTGATCGCGTAGGCGAGGTTGAACCCGTCGACGTCGGTGAACTCGACCCACTCCTGCAGCTGGTCGGCGATCGACTCCGCGCCGCCGACGATCGTCGGGCCGAGACCGCCGATCGCGCCGTCGATGGCGATGTCGCGCACGGTGAACTCCTTGCCGTGCTTCGCCGATTCGGCGTAGTTCTGCACGGCCGACTGGATGGCGTTCGACTTCACGTTGCCGACCGGCTCGTCGAGGGCGTACGTCGACAGGTCGATGCCCATCCATCCCGACATGAACACGAGCGCGCCCTCGGGGCTGGCGTAGCGCAGGTAGTCCTCGTACTTGGCGTGCGCCTTCTCGTCGGTCTCGTCGGTGACGATCGTGAGCAGCGTGTAGATGCGGGCCGAGTAGCGGTCGCGGCCGGCGGCCTCGAGGGCGTCGCGGATGCGTGAGACGGTGCCCTTCAGCACCTCCTTGGTGGGTGCCGCCACGAAGATCGCCTCCGCGTTCCCGGCGGCGAACCCGATGCCTCGAGGCGAGGCGCCCGCCTGGTAGATCACGGGGGAGCGCTGCGGCGACGGCTCCGAGATGTGGATGCCGGGCACCGTGTAGTGCTTGCCGTAGTGGCGGATCTCGTGCACCTTCTCCGGCCGCGTGAACACGCCCGTCTCACGGTCGCGTACGACGGCGTCGTCTTCCCACGAGCCCTCCCACAGCTTGTAGAGCACCTCGAGGTACTCGTCGGCCTGGTCGTAGCGGTCGTCGTGCTCGAGCTGGTCGTCGTGCCCCATGTTGCGGGCGGCGCTCGGCAGGTACCCGGTGACAACGTTCCAGCCGACGCGGCCCTTCGTGAGGTGGTCGAGCGTGCTCATGCGCCGGGCGAACGGATACGGATGCTCGTACGCGGTGCCGGCGGTCACCCCGAATCCGAGGTGCTTCGTGACGGCCGCCATGGCCGAGATCAGCAGCACCGGGTCGTTCACCGGCACCTGGGCGCCATTGCGGATGGCGGCCTCGTTCGTGCCGCCGTACACGTCGTAGGTGCCCAGCACATCCGCGATGAACACCCCGTCGAAGGTGCCGCGTTCGAGCAGCTGGGCGAGGTGCGTCCAGTACTCGATGTCCTTGTAGGTGTCGGAGCGGTCGTCGGGGTGCTTCCACATGCCCGAGGACTGGTGGGCGACACAGTTCATGTCGAAGGCGTTGAAGCGGATCTGGCGCGGCTGGCTCTGCTCGGTCACCGAAGCATCGTGCCCGGCGAGCGGCGAGGGGTCGAGCCTGCCGGTCACGCGGGGTCACATTGCCGAGCCGCGGCGAGCCCCGGACGTGCGGGGACGGAGGTCGCGGTCCCCCCGGGCCGCGACCCCCGTCAGCTTGTGCGCCGGCTCAGTGCCGACGCGCGATCACCACACGCGACACGAGCGCCACGCCTGCGGCCAGCAGCAGCATCGCCAGCGCCAGTGCGGTCAGGCCGCCCTGGACGCCGGTCGCCGCGAGCGCCGAGACGCCCAGCGCGGCTGTCGCCAGCTCGGCGCTCGTTCCCGCTCCGCCGACCTCGCTGTCGGTCGTGTCGCCGGGGTCGGCCGGGTCGACCGGGTCGACATCGCCGCCGGGGGCGGTGGTGTCGGATCCGGTCGTCGTGGCATCTCCCAGCACCGAGATGGCGTTGCCACCCAGCGTCACCGGCAGACCCAGATCCGCCAGCACCTGCGTGCCGCCCAGCACCCCATCCGAACCGCTCGTCGACCCCTCCTGGTCGCCTTCGGCGTTCGAACCGGATGCGGTGCCTGCGCCGTCGGACGACGCATCCCCCAGCACCGAGATGGCGTTGCCGCCCAGCGTCACCGGAACCCCGACATCGCCGAGCACCTGGCTGCCCGAGAGCACCCCGTCCTCGCCGTCGGTTCCTCCGGCGGGCGCGCCGGCCGAGCCCCCCGACCCGGCCGGCGCCGTCTCGGATCCGGTGCTCGACGCGTCGCCGAGCACCGAGATCGCGTTGCCGCCGAGCGTCACCGGCACCCCGAGGTCGGCCAGCACCTGGCTGCCCCCGAGCGTGCTGTCGGTGCCGTCGGTCGTGGCGGAATCGGAGTCTCCGGTGACTGCAGGAGTGCTCGTGCCGGCACCGCTGGTCGATGCGTCACCGAGCACCGAGATCGCGTTGCCGCCGAGGGTCACCGGCAGGCCCAGGTCGCCGAGGATCTGGGTGCCCGAGAGCACGCCGTCCTCGCCGCCGGTTCCGCCCGAAGGGGCACCGGCTGCGCCCCCCGACGCGGCCGGTGCGGTCTGGGATCCGCTGGAGGACGCATCCCCCAGCACCGAGATGGAGTTGCCGCCCAGCTGGATCGGCACCCCGAGGCCCGCCAGCGGCTGGGTGCCGCCGGCGACCGAGTCGGTGCCGTCAGTGGTTCCGGCCGGGGTCGCGGCCGGCGCTGCGGCGGGTTCCGCGGGCGCGCTGCTGGTGGCGCCATCCGAGGATGCGTCGCCGAGCACCGAGATCGCGTTGCCGCCCAGCTGGATCGGCAGCTCGATGCCCAGGATGCCCTGGGTTCCCGAGGCGATGCCGTCCTGCCCTGAGGTTCCGGTGTCGGCGTTCGCGACACCCACCCCGAGGGCCATGAAACCCCCGGTGACGAGGACTGTCCACAGTCCTCGCGAGACGTATTTGTTCATGATTCCGGCTCCTTGCCGTGTCGATTGACGTCGCGTCCGGGTGGGCGCGGCGGAACGTGTCTGCTCAGGTCGCTCGTGGCGAGGGGCAGACCCGTTCCTGGTCAGTCGGGCGAGGAGTCGGTGTCGAATGTCGGTGACGGGGGCGCGCGGAACAGCTCAGGACGGAGGCGTCCCGCGAAGAAGAACAGAAGGAGGCCGGCGCCGAGCACGGCTGCGGCCAGGCCACCAGGCGGGCCGCTCGCAGTGACTGCGGAGGTGGGCATGGAGTCGCCCGGGACGCTCGCGAACCCGCCGATCGGCGAGTTCCCGGCGCCGGCCACGATCGCGCCGAGGTCGGCGGCGCGAGCGAGAACGGGGAGCAGGGCCGCGGTGAGCCCGGATGCCGCGGCCGTCGCCGCGTCCGGCTGGATCGCCGCCGCATCCGTCTGCGGGAAGAGCACCGGCGGGAGCACGATTCCGGGACCTGCGACGAGGTCGCCGAGGGTGCTGTCGACCGTGCCCGCCACGGGGTCGGTGATGTCGCCGATCGGGCGGTCGCCGAGGATGCCGCCCACGATGGGGAGCGATCCGACGGTGTCGCCGAGGAGACCGTCGACGAGTCCGGAGACCGGGGCGACCACCGTGCCGACGGGCTTGCTGTCGACGACGTCGCCGACGATGCCGCCCACGACCGGCACGTCGCGCAGCGACGGCAACGGCTCCACGACGGGCGAGACGATGCTGTCGACGACGCCGGTGAGATCGCTCACGACTCCGCCGAGGAGGCCGCTCGATCCGCTGCCGCCGTCGTCCGCATGTGCGGGGGCGGGTGCCAGGAGCACGAAGAGACCGGCTGCCATCGCCACGCCGACGCCGAAGAGGGCGCCGCGCCAATGGTTTCGTCTGATGGTGACAGCGCCGCTGACGGCGCCGTCTGCCGGCTCCATGTCCCCCTCCTCACCAGCGTGAACGGGTAGGGGGCTCCGTGTCCCCCCGGATGCGCCACACGATACTCCGACGAAAACTCGATCTCCAGGAAAACTTGCGGAGCGATAGTTAACGATATATCGTTGACGCATCGCGATACCTCGCGATAGCCATGATCACGAAAGGAGTTCGATCATGAACCCCAACAACTTCCGACGCCAGGAGCGTCACGCCCGCTTCCACCACGACCCCCGCAACCCCGCCGCGCACGGCCCCCACGCCGAGTACGGTGTCCACGCGTTCGGCCCCGGCTCCGGATTCGGCTCCGGACTCGGGCAGTTCGCCCCCGGGGTGGGCTTCGGCCCGTGGGGCGGCCCCCGCGGCCGCGGGCGGGGTCGCGCAGGTCGCGGCGACATCCGCGCCGTCATCCTCTCGCTGCTCGCCGACGGCCCCTCGAACGGCTACGGCCTCATCAAGACGATCGCCGAGCGCACCGGCGGCGACTGGAAGCCGAGCCCCGGCTCGGTCTACCCGACGCTGCAGCAGCTCGTCGACGAAGAGCTCATCACCTCAACAGGTGAGGGCCGTCGCACCGAGTTCACCCTCACCGAGGCCGGCGAGGCCTACGTGAAGGAGAACGCCGACGAACTCGCCCGCGCGTGGGAGTCGTCGGCGCCGAAGCGCACCGAGCAGGAGCTCGCGTTCCAGCAGAGCGTGGGCAAGCTCATGGGGGTGGTGGGCCAGTTCCACCACGCCGCGAGCGACGCCCAGCGGCAGGCCGCGATCGAGAAGCTCGACGAGGTGCGCCGCGCCCTGTACCTCATCCTCGCGGACTGACTCCGGTCAGATCCGCACCGCACGACGGCCGTCGGGGCTCACGCTCCGGCGGCTTTCGTCGTTTCGGGCGGCCGCCCGAGCGGTCACCGCGGCGATGACCATCACGACCAGAGCGGCGACCGTGATGATGGCGCCGATCCAGATCGGCGAGGCGTATCCGAGACCTGCGGCGATGCCTATTCCTCCCACCCAAGCCCCCAGCGCGTTGCCGAGGTTGAACGCCCCGATGTTGGCGCCGGATGCGAGCGTCGGCGCCTGCCCGGCATGCAGCATGATCCGGCTCTGCAGTCCCGGGACCGTGCCGAATCCGAATCCCCCCATCAGGAAGAGCGCGATCGCGGTAGCGACAGGAGACGCGGCGAGCAGTGCGAACAGGGCCAGCACCACGATGAGCGCGGCGATGAAGAACAGCAGGCTGCCGTCAATCGATCGGTCGGCGAGCCGACCCCCTGCCCAGTTGCCCACCACCAGGCCGGCGCCGAACAGCACCAGAAGCCACGGAACCGCGCTCGAGTCGAAGCCGCTCACCTCGGTGAGCGTGTACGCGATGTAGGTGAATGCACCGAACATGCCCCCGTACGCGAGGATCGTCACGAGCAACGACAGCCAGACCTGGCCCGAGCGGAACGCGCGCAGTTCGGCGCGAAGGCTCACCTCGCCCTGCTGACCCCGGACGGCCGGAACGAGCGCGGCGATACCCACGAAAGCGACCACGCCGATGGCCGCGATCGCCCAGAAGGTGGAGCGCCACCCGAGCTGCTGACCGAGGAAGGTGCCGAAGGGCACTCCGAGCACGTTCGCCGCGGTCAGACCGGTGAACATGATCGCGATCGCGCCCGCCTTCTTCTCGGGAGCGACGAGGGATGCGGCGACGACCGATCCGATGCCGAAGAACGCCCCGTGGCAGAGCGCCGCGACCACCCGGCCGGCCATGGCGGTCTCGTAATCGGTCGCGATCGCGGTGAGCACGTTGCCCGCGATGAAGAGCACGACCAGGCCCAGCAGTACCGGTTTGCGGGGCAGCCGGGTCGTCGCGGCCGTGATGACGAGCGCCCCGAAGACGACGCTGAGGGCGTACCCGGAGATGAGCCACCCCGCAGTGACCTCGGTGACGCCGAGGTCGGTGGCCACCTCGGGCAGGAGGCCCATGATGACGAACTCGGTAAGTCCGATGCCGAAGGCCCCGACGGCGAGGGCGATCAATCCGAGTGGCATGGGGGCATCTCCTGATACAGTGAGGGGGTATTTGCAGACGCGCTATATTGCGCAACGAGGGTTAATGATTGCACGCGCAAATATAACGCGCAAGCAACTAGTTTCCGGGAGGGCCTCATGGGCATCGCAGACGACGCCGTCGAGGTGCGCGCGCAGGGCTGGCGCACACTCGCCGCCCTGCACGGGCTCATCGAATCGGAACTCGAGCGTTCACTCGCCGACTCCGTCGATCTCTCCGTCGTCGAGTACACCGTGCTCGACGCGCTCAGCCGCCAAGACGGCTGGCACATGCGCATGCAGCAGCTCGCGCGCGCCGCAGCCCTCAGCCCCAGTGCCACGACCCGCCTCGTGAACCGGCTCGAAGACCGCGGGCTGATCACCCGCATCCTGTGCGCCGACGACCGTCGCGGCATCTACACCGAACTCACCGCGACCGGCCGCGTCCTCTACGAGCGCGCCCACCCGATCCACGACGAGACCCTCGAGCGAGTGCTCGCCGACGCGACGGAGCAGCCCGAGCTCGCGCCCGTGGTCGCGGCCCTGCAGTCCGCAGTCGTCCCCGCCTAGAGGGTTCGGGTCGGCCCCACATCCTGCGGCCTCGGCCCGAGGTGAGGTCGTGGCAGAAGGGCGGCCACACATCCGGACACGATGACGACCAGCAGGACAAGCCCACCCAGGGTTTCGCCGACAAGCTCCTCCTGCCCGCCGGCGAGTGAGAACCCGCCATCCCGCCCTACGCACCAGTCGGCCATCGGCAGGAACGTGGTCGCCCGGGTGAACGGACCACCGCGGCCGCCGCACTCGAGAGGGTTGCCATCGAGCGAGAACGTCAGCTGGAAGACCCCCATCAGGAGCGCCGGTCCCCCCACGGCTGTCACGAGGGCCGGCCAGACACGCAGCCCTCCGAGGCTCGCCACGACGCCGGCAGCGATCGCGATGACGACCGAGACGCCCACGAGCGTCAGGCTGGTCGCGCTGCGGAACACCAACCCCGAGAGCGCGACCGCGAGATTGACGACCGTCGCCACCAGCTGAAGCGCGAACGACACACGGAACGCGAGCTTCTGCACGTCCCGAGCCTGACGACTGCGACCGCGGCGTGCGTCAGGCTCGAGCGCGAGCGGGGTCGTCCCCGCGGATGACGTTCCGCGATGCCCATGCAGGCCGGGACGAGCCCTACGCCGCGCCGCGGTTGCGCCGCCGCATCGGGCGCGGGGCGCGGTCGCCGAGGAACGAGCGGGCCGAGTCGACCACGAAACCGCGGCTGAGGGCCTCGCGGCCGATCAGCATCCGGAAACCCATCGCGTCACGGTTGCTGAGCGTCACCTCGGCGGTGACCTCGTGGCCGATCAGCACGAGCGGGAGCAGCACCACGAACCGTTCCTGCACGTGGCCCGACGAACTGCGCACGCGCCGCACGTCGTGCACCGGGCGTTCCACCTCGGCCTCGTCGGCATCCGATCGCTGCCACGGGCGGATGTGGAAGCGCACCCAGGCGACGCCGTCACGATCGAACGCCTCCACGTTGTAGGCGTGGATCGACGAGGTCTGCGCGCCGGTGTCGAGCTTCGCCTTGATCCACGGGACACCCACATCCGGCAGCTGCACCCATTCGCGCCACCCCGCGAGGGTGTTTGAATGGGTGGGCTCGCTCACCGCTCCATCTTGGCAGGCCCCTCCACATGAAACTGGCGATCCTCTCGCGCGCGCCTCAGGCGTACTCCACCCAGCGTCTCCGCACGGCCGCGCAGCAGCGCGGTCACGACGTGAAGGTGCTCAACACGCTGCGCTTCGCGATCGATCTGTCGGATGTCGAACCCGACCTGCAGTACCGGGGCCGGCAACTGAGCGACTACGACGCCGTGCTGCCCCGCATCGGCGCCTCGATCACCTACTTCGGCACCGCCGTGGTGCGGCAGTTCGAGCAGATGGACGTGTACACGCCCAACACCGCCAACGGCATCTCGAACGCGCGCGACAAGCTGCGGGCCACGCAGATCCTGTCGCGCCACAACATCGGCATGCCGGCCACCGCGTTCGTGCGCAACCGGGCGGATGTGCGCCCCGCGATCGAGCGGGTGGGTGGCGCTCCCGTGGTCATCAAGCTGCTGGAGGGAACCCAGGGCATCGGCGTGATCCTGGCACCGGATGTGAAGATCGCCGAGGCGATCATCGAGACCCTGCATTCGACGAAGCAGAACGTGCTCATCCAGCACTTCGTGTCGGAGAGCCGCGGCCGTGACATCCGGGCACTCGTGGTGGGCGACCGCGTGGTGGCGGCGATGCGGCGCACGGCGCGGGGCGACGAGTTCCGCTCGAACGTGCACCGCGGCGGCACGGTGGAACGGGTGGAGCTCACCCCCGAGTACGAGCAGGCGGCCGTGCGTTCGGCGCAGATCATGGGCCTCAAGGTGGCCGGCGTCGACATGCTGGAGGGCGACACCGGGCCGCTCGTGATGGAGGTCAACTCCTCTCCCGGGCTGCAGGGCATCGAGGAGGCGACCCAGCTGGATGTGGCGGGCGCCATCATCGACTTCATCGCCAACCAGGTGGCGTTCCCCGAGATCGATGTGCGACAGCGCCTGTCGGTGTCGACCGGCTACGGCGTGGCCGAGTTGCTCGTGCACGGCAACGCGGACCTCGTGGGCAAGACGATCGGCGAGTCCGGCCTCTGGGACCGCGACATCACGGTGCTCACCCTGCACCGCGGCACCAACGTGATCCCCAACCCCCGCAAGGGCGTTCTGCTCGAGGCGGGCGACCGCCTGCTCTGCTTCGGCAAGCTGGAGGAGATGCGCTCGATGATCCCCGAGCGCCGCCGTCGCCGAGCGAAGGTGCGCAAGCTGCCCGCCGAGCCGATCCCCGTCGACGAGGCGTAGGGGCGCCGAGCTCTTTCCGGGCAGCAAAAAACCCCGATCTCCTCGGGGCCGTGACCAGTATATGCCTCGAACCTGCACCGCGACCTGGTGAAAATCCGGCACCCCCATGGGACGATTTCAGGCCGAGCCAAGCCTGCAATCCCCCGGAGTTGATGATTTGACGTCCAGCGCGTTCCGCCTTCCCGAACAGCTCTCCCCCAAGGCCGATCCGGCCCTCATCGCGGGCGACGAGCAGCATTTCGCTGCCATCGCCCGGAGTCTCGACCGGCAGACCGCATCCCTCGCAGCACGCATCGACGCCGCCCGGCTGCGGGTGGGGGAGAACAACCAGGAGGTGCTCGAACGCGACCTGGAGATCCACGAGCTCTCCGCCCGACTCAAGCTGCTGCGTCGCTTCGGTCTCGACGTGACCCTGGGGCGGATGGTCGTCGAGGGCCAGCCCGAGCCCGTGTACGTCGGACGGCTCAGCCTCGCGGATGAAGACGGCCGCCGCCTGCTGATCGACTGGCGCGCGCCCGCCGCCGAGCCGTTCTTCGCCGCCACGCACGCGCATCCGATGGGCCTCATCGAGCGCCGCCGCTACCGCTGGACCCGCGGCCATGTCACCGACTACTGGGACGAGGTGTTCGCCGAGGGCGCCCTCGAAGGGCACGCCGCGCTCGACGACCAGTCGGCGTTCATCGCGAGCCTCGGCGCGAGCCGTTCGCCGCAGATGCGCGACGTGCTCGCGACCATCCAGTCCGACCAGGACGCCATCATCCGCGCCGGATCACGTGGCGCGCTCGTGGTCGACGGCGGCCCCGGAACCGGCAAGACGGTCGTCGCACTGCACCGCACCGCGTACCTGCTGTACGCCGACCCGCGTCTCGGCCACCGTCGCGGCGGCGTGCTGTTCGTGGGCCCGCACGAGCCGTACCTCTCGTACGTGTCGGATGTGCTGCCCAGCCTCGGCGAGGAGGGGGTGGAGACCTGCACCCTGCGGCACCTGGTGCCCGAGGGCGCCGACGCGGGAGCCGAGACGGATGGGGCGGTCGCCGCGCTGAAGGCATCCGCCGGGCTCGTGAAGGTGATCGAGTCGGCGGTGGCCCGCTACGAGCAGCCGCCGACGGAGGAGCTGGTGCTGCAGACCCCGTGGGGTCAGGTGTGGCTGGGTGCGTCGGAGTGGGCTGAAGCGTTCGACGCGATCGAGTCGGGCATCCCGCACAATGAGGCCCGGAGCCAGGTGTGGGAGGCGCTGCTGGAGATCCTCATCGACCAGTTCGACCCCGACCAGGCGCCCCCGCATCAGGTGCGGCGCACCCTCGCGCAGAACGCAGAACTCACCGGACGTTTCGCGAAGGCGTGGCCCCTGCTCGACCCGGCGGGGGTGGTCGCCGACCTGTGGTCGGTGCCCGCCTACCTGCAGGCGTGCGCACCCTGGCTCGCCGCCGACGACGTGCAGACCCTGACCCGCGCGAACGGCCGCGCCTGGACGATGGCCGACCTGCCGTACCTCGACGCCGCCCGCCAGCTCATCGGCGACCCGGAGGCTGCCCGTCGTGACCGCCGGCGCGCCGCGATGCTCGCATCCGAGAAGGAGGTGCGCGACCGCGTGATCGACGACCTCCTCGCCGCAGATGACGACCACGAGGGCGAGGTGCAGGTGTTCCGGCAGGAGGCGTTCAAGGACCGCCTGATCGACGAGTCGGCCCTGCCGACGGCGGCCCCGGATGAGCTGGCCGGCCCGTTCGCGCACATCGTGGTCGACGAGGCGCAGGAGCTGACGGATGCCGAGTGGACGATGCTGCTGCGCCGCGTGCCGTCGCGCAGCCTCACGATCGTCGGCGACCGCGCGCAGGCCCGGCACGGGTTCACCGAGTCGTGGCAGGAACGGCTCGAACGCATCGGCCTCACCGACATCCGCCTGTCGACGCTGACCGTCAACTACCGCACGCCTGAAGAGGTGATGGCGGAGGCCGAGCCGGTGATCCGCTCGGTGCTGCCCGACGCGAACGTACCCACCGCGATCCGCAGCAGCGGCCTGCCGGTGATCCGCGGGTCGGTGGCGGATCGGGATGCGATCCTCGCCGCGTGGGAGGCGCAGCACGCGGAGGGCGAGGGCATCGCCGTCGTCATCGGCGACCCGACGTTCGAGCCGCGGCCGCGCATCCGCTCGCTCACCCCGGTGCTCGCGAAGGGGCTCGAGTTCGACCTCGTGGTACTCGTCGACCCGGACGACTTCGGCACCGGCATCGAGGGGGCGGTCGATCGCTACGTCGCGATGACGCGTGCGACGCAGCAACTGGTGATCCTCACGAGCTGATCGACCGCCGCCTCGGGCCGGGCTCAGGCGAGTGCGGCGACGGCGTCCTCGATGAGCGCCCAGAAGCGATCGACGTCGAGGTCCATCGCGATGGTGGCGTTGTGCTCCTTGCCGAGGATGTCGATCAGGTCGACGCTGGTCGCGCCGCGGGTGACGGTGCCGTCGAGTTCGACCTCCAGGTGGGACCGCACGGTGGTCGCGACGGCGGGGTCGGCGAGGAGCGCGATCGTGATGGGGTCGTGCAGCGGGCCGTCGGGCATCTTCTCTGCGACCTCGTAGGTGGAGCAGAAGAACTCGAGCAGCTCTTTGCCGAACGCGGCCGTGCTGGTGCCGATGGCGCCGATGCGTTCGCGGACCTCGGGCGTGATCAGCGCCTGATGGGAGATGTTGAGGCCGACCATGGTGAAGTCCACGCCGTGGTCGAGCACCAGTGCGATCGACTCGGGGTCGGTCCAGGCGTTGAATTCGGCGTAGGGGGTGACGTTGCCGCGGGTGGTCGAACCGCCCATCCAGATCACACGCTCGACGCGCGACAGCACCTCGGGGTGGTCGCGGGCGAGGAGGCCGATGTTGGTCAGCGGTCCGGTGGCAACGATCGTGACCGGCTCTTCGGAGGCCTCGATCACGTCGCGGATGAGCGTGAGGGCCGGGCGCTCGTCGAGCGCGACGGTCGGCTCGGGGAGCACGGGGCCGCCGAGCGCGTTGGCGCCGTGGATCCAGTCGGCGGGGCGCAGCGTGCCGGAGATCGGCTCGGCGGCGCCTGCGGCGATGGGCACACCTTCGATGCCGGCGACCGTGCAGGCGATCCTCGCGTTCGCGGTGGTGAACTCGAGCTGGCCGTTGCCGCCGACGGTGGTGATCGCCCGGAGGTCGATCGCCGGGTGGGCGGCGGCGAGCCAGATCGCGAACACGTCGTCGTGTCCGGGGTCGCAGTCGAGGATGACGGGTGTGGCCATTGGTTGCTCCAGCAGTGGTGAGAAGGAAGTGCACAATCGTTGCGTAAACGATTGCATCATTAGCGACACTCCAAGTCAAGCCGCCCGCTAGTCGCGGGCCGTCTCCCCCGCTATCATCGAATGACTCGCGCTGCCGCGGTGCGCAAACAAGGGAGAATCGATGTCTCAACCCGTGACGCTGCACGACGTCGCAGCCGCGGCCGACGTCTCGGTGGCCACCGCGTCTCGCGCCCTCTCCGGCAAGAACCGCGTCTCACGCGAGACGGTGGCCAAGGTGCAGGCGGTGGCCGCAGAACTCGGCTACCGCGTCGACCCGATCGCACGCGCCCTGCGCGAAGGCTCCACCCGCATCGTGGGCATGATCGTGCCGGTCATCGGCAACCCGTACTTCGCGCAGCTCGTCGACGCCGCAGAGGAACAGCTCCAGCAGCGCGGTTTCGAGCTGCTGCTCGCCGACTCGCACGGCCGCATCGACGAAGAGCTCCGGCGCCTGACCGTCTTCGGCGAGCGCAAGGTCGACGGCATCATCATCGTGCCCTCCGACCACACCGCATCCGCCGGCGCCCTGCGCTCCATCCGATCCAACATCGCCCTCGTGCAGATCGACCGGTCTGCGGGCGCGTCCCTCGCCGACTTCGTCGGGGTGGACAACGACGTGGCGATGACGCTGCTGCTCGAGCACCTGCAGGAACGCGGCGCGCGTTCTGTGGCGTTCGTGGGCGCCGACGACGTCACCTCGAGCGGCCTGGAGCGCGCCGAGGCGTTCCGGCGCGCTCTCGAACGCACCGGGCTGACCCTCGTGCGGCAGGTGCGCGGCCAGTTCGACACCGAGACCGGCGTCGCAGCGGCCGACGAGCTGGCCGACGGCCCGCTCCCGGATGCGATCGTCGCCGGATCCGACCTCATCGCGTTCGGCCTCATCTCGCGGCTCCGCGAGCGCGGCGTCGCCGTTCCCGATGACGTGCTGGTCACCGGATTCGACGGAACGGCGCTCTCGCAGATCTTCACGCCGTCGCTCACCACGGTGGTCCAGCCGATCGAGGGCATCGCCGCGGATGCCGTGTCGTTCCTCATCGGGAGGATCGAGGGCTCGGCCGCCCCGGTGCGCAACAGCCGGATCGCACCGACCCTGCGGGTCGGCGAGTCGACCACCACGCGCTGAGGCTCCGGCCCCGGCGAGGCGGGCTCCACAGACCCCGCTAGGCGGGGGAGGCTCCCGGCAGCGCGACGACGCGAGCCGCTTCCTCGGCGCCGGCCCCCACCGCATCCGCCAGGGTTCCCCCCGCGGCGAGCGCGGCGGCCAGCGCTCCGACGAACGCATCCCCCGCGCCTGTCGTGTCGACGACGTCGGTGGGCACGGCGGCGACGCGTCCGCTGCCCTCGGGGTCCGCGTACACGGCTCCCTCGGCGCCCAGGGTGACGACGACGGACCGCGCCAGACGTCCGACGGCATCCGCTGCCGCTGCCGCCCAGTCGCCGCCGGATGCCGTGATGCCGAGCTCGGCCGCCTCGTGCTCGTTGAGGACGAGCGGGTCGGCGACCGCGAGCACCTCGGGTGCGAGGGCGATGACCGGCGCGAGGTTGAGCACGAAACGGGCCCCGGACCGTGCCGATGCGTCGGCAGCCGCCGAGATCGCCTCGTGGGGCACTTCGCCCTGGGCGACGACGACGTCGGCGGCCGCGAGCCCGAGGTCCTGCGCTGTCACGACGATCTCGGAGTTGGCCCCTGACGCGACGATGATCGTGTTCTCGCCGGTCGCTCCGACCGCGATCGCCGCGGTTCCCGTCGCCCGCCCGTGCAGAACGGCGATGCCGCCGACATCCACACCGGCGGTGGCGAGCACATCCATCGCGCGCGAGCCGTGACCGTCGTCGCCTACCGCCCCGACGAAGCGGACCCGCGCGCCGCGCCGGGCAGCGGCCAGCGCCTGGTTGGCCCCCTTGCCCCCGAGGCTCTCGCCCATGCTGCTCCCGAACACCGTCTCGCCGGGTTCGGGGAAGCGCTCCACCCGGACGGCGGCGTCGATGTTGATGCTGCCGACGACCTGCACCACTCCTGCGGGGTTCGTCATGTTCTCTCGTACACCTTTCCGGCGGCCGCAGGGCCGCGCGATCTGCCGACGAATCCGGCGACGGCGATGATCGTGACCGCATACGGGGCCATGAGGAGGAACTCGCTGGGGACCGGCGACCCGATCACCGAGAGCGTGTTCTGCAGGTTGGACACGAATCCGAACAGCAGTCCGGCGGCGGCGGCGCGCAGGGGGTTCCAGCGCCCGAAGATGACCGCCGCGAGAGCGATGAACCCGGCGCCCGCTGTCATCTCCTTATTGAAGGCGCCCACGTTGCCGAGGGTGAAGAACGCCCCTCCGACTCCGGCGATCAGTCCCGCGAGGGCGACGTTCAGGTACCGGGTGCGAGAGACGTCGATCCCGACGGTCTCCGCGGCGCGCGGGTGCTCGCCGACGGAGCGCAGGCGCAGGCCCCAGCGGGTGCGGTAGAGCCCGTACGCCACCGCCGCCACGCCGATGTACATGAGGTACACGATGACGGTCTGGTGGAACAGCACCGGCCCGATGACGGGGATGTCGGAGAGCACCGGGATCGCCACCCGCCCGAGCCGCGGAGGGGAGTTGAGCTGTGCGGATGCCGGCGCGAGCACCTGCGTGTAGAAGAACCCGGTGAGGCCGGTGACGAGCACGTTGAGGACGATGCCGACGATCACCTGATCGACGAGGTAGCGGATGGCGAAGACCGCGAGCACGAGCGACACGAGCATGCCCGCGACGGCGGCCGCCACGAGGCCGACGAGCGGCTCGCCGGTGACGCTGGCGAGCAGCGCCGAGCAGAAGGCGCCCGCGAGGAGCTGCCCTTCGATGGCGACGTTCACGACACCCACCCGCTCGGAGACGACGCCGGCGAGGGAGCCGAAGATGAGCGGCACGGCGAGCGCGAGGCTTCCACCGAGCAGTCCGACCACGGGGAGGGTCGCACCTGCCGCCGCCCAGGTGAGGAACCCGAGCACCGCGGAGACGGCTGCCACGATCGCCGCCCAGGCCGGCGGCGCCGAGCCGCGCCGGATGGCGATGGCGCCCACCGCGGCGAGCGCGGCGCAGACGGCGGCGAGGACGACGAGCGTCGCCTGCGCGGGCAGGGCGATGTCGGGGAGGGCGACCGCCGCGGATGCCGACGACAGCCGGAACACGGTGGTGGTACCCGGCACGCCGAGGGCGAGCAGTAGCAGCACCAGGGCGACGACCGCGTTGCCGATGGGCTGCTTCCAGCCGGCGGACGGAGTGCGGGCGGCGGATGCGGCGGATGCGGCGGATGCCGTGCTCATGCGGTCTCCAGCTGGCGGGTGCGGGCTTCGGCCTTGGCCGACTGACGGGTGGGGTCGGGCAGCCGGAAGATCATGCGCACCAGTGGCGGTGCCGCGATGAAGAGCACGGCGAGCGACTGGATGACCAGGATGATCTCCACCGGCACACCCTCGGCCGCCTGCATGGCGAAGCCTCCGGCCTTGAACGCACCGAAGAGCACGCCTGCGGCGAAGACGCCCCACGGCCGCGAGCGCCCGAGCAGCGCGACGGTGATCGCCTCGAATCCGATGCCCGCGTCGATCCGGGCGGTGAATCCGGTCGGAACGGTGCCGAGCACCTGGATCGTGCCCGCGAGCCCTGTGAGCAGCCCGGCGATGAGCATCGCCTGGATGGTCACGCGGCCGACGCTGATCCCGGCGGTCCGGGCGGCGTGCGGGTTCTCGCCCACCGCGCGGAAACGGAATCCGAGGGCCGAACGGTTCAGCAGCCACCAGACGAGGACGGTCGCGGCGATCACGACGAGGAAGCCGGCGTGCAGGTTGTACCGCTCTCCGAGGATCAGCGGCAGCACGGCCGTGCTCTCCATGGGAGCGGTCTTCGGGTTCGACGATCCGGCCCCCTGGAGGAGTCCGGGTGTGCGCAGCGTCCAGGAGAGGAGGTAGAAGGCGATGTAGTTGAGCATGATCGTGACGATCACCTCGTGCGCTCCGGTGCGTGCCTTCAGCACGCCGGCGATTCCCGCCCAGAGGGCCCCTCCGATGAGCCCGGCCGCGAGGGCGAGCGCGAGGTGCACACCCCAGGGCAGCTGCATGGTGCTGCCGACCCATCCCGCGAATCCGGCGGCGATGAGCATCTGACCTTGGGCGCCGATGTTGAACAGTCCGACGCGGAAGGCGAGCGCGACGCCGAGACCGGCGGCGATGAGCGGCGTCGCGAAGGTGAGGGTGTCGGTGAGCGGCTTCACCGCGAGCAGGGGGTCGCTCTGCCGGAAGTTGATGATGGATCCCTGGAACAGGGCGCCGTACGCCCCGCCGACGGCGTTCGCGACGGCCGCGAAGAAGTCTCCCGGGCGCCCGAACAGGTAGGTGGCCGCCTGCTGGACGGCAGGGTCGGTCGCCGCGATCAGCACGCCGCCCGCGAGCAGGGCGAGCACGATGGCGAGCACCGAGAGCAGGCCGCTGCCCGCGAGGATGCGGCGGAGCAGTTCGCGCAGCTGCACGAGGATCTCCGGCTCGTCGGGCTGGGGGGCTGTGGTGCTCATGCGTGTGCCTCCTCGGCACGGGTGTCGGGTCGGGTCTCCGCCGCGCCGGCCATCATCAGGCCGAGGCGATCCCTGGGGGTGTCTGCCGGAACGATGCCGACCGACTTGCCGCGGTACATGACCATGATCCGATCGGCGAGGGCCGTCACCTCGTCGAGTTCGGTGGAGATCACGATCACGGGGATGCCGGCGTCGCGGGTCTCGATGATGCGCTTGTGGATGAACTCGATCGATCCGACGTCGACGCCGCGCGTCGGTTGGGCTGCGATGAACAGCGAGAGCTCGCGACTGAGTTCGCGGGCGAGCACGACTTTCTGCTGGTTGCCGCCGGAGAGCCGGCCGACGGGCTGTTCGGGTCCCTGGGTGCGGATGTCGAACTCGCTGATCTTCTCGCGGGCGAACGTGTCGCGTTCGCGCAGCTGAAGCGTTCCGGCCTTGACGAACGGCTCCCCGGACGAGCGGTCGAGCATCAGGTTCTCGGCGATGGAGAACTCCTTCACCAGTCCGTCGACGCTGCGGTCCTCCGGCACGAAGCCGACACCCTCGTCGAGGATCTGGCGCACGGTCCGCCCGACGAGCTCCCGGCCGTTCAGGGCGATGCTGCCCCGGATGCGCGGCTGCAGGCCGACGATGGCCTCGGTCAGCTCGGTCTGCCCGTTGCCCTGGACTCCGGCGATCGCGAGGACCTCGCCCGAGTGCACGTCGAAGCTCACTCCGTCGACGAGGATGCTGCCGGTCTCGTCGATCACGGTCAGTTCGCGCACGGACAGCGCCTCGGCGCCCACGCGCGCGGGTTCCTTTCGCACCGTCAGTTCGACGGCGCGACCCACCATCAACGACGCGAGTTCCTCGTTGGAGGCCTCCGGTGATGCCTCGCCGACGACCTTGCCCAGGCGGATGACGGTGATGCGGTCGGCGACTTCCCGCACTTCGCGGAGCTTGTGCGTGATGAAGACGATCGAGGTCCCGGATTCCTTGAGGCTGCGCATGGTCGCCATCAGCTCGTCCGTCTCCTGGGGGGTGAGCACGGCGGTCGGCTCGTCGAAGACGAGCACCCTGGCCTCGCGCGAGAGGGCTTTGATGATCTCCACCCGCTGCTGCACACCGACGGGGAGGTCTTCGACGATCGCGTCGGGGTCGACGTCGAGTCCGAAGCGGCTCGAGATCTCGCGCACCATGGCACGCGCCGCGGGCAGGTCGAGGCGTCCGCCGAAACGGGTGGTCTCGTGCCCGAGCATCACGTTCTCGGCCACAGTGAAGACGGGGATGAGCATGAAGTGCTGGTGCACCATGCCGATGCCCGCGGCGATGGCGTCGCCCGGTCCCGAGAAGTGCCGGACGGTGTCATCCAGCAGGATCTCGCCCTCGTCGGCCTGGTAGAGGCCGTAGAGGACGTTCATCAGGGTGGATTTGCCGGCGCCGTTCTCACCGAGGAGGCAGTGGATCTCGCCCGGTTCGATGGTGAGATCGATGTGGTCGTTCGCCGTCAGCGCCCCGAATCGCTTCGTGATGCCGCGCAGTTCGAGCTTCATGTGGTCTTCCCTCCGTGAGGGGAGCCCGGTGTCGGACTCCCCTCACGATCGCGGTGACGTCAGCGGGGCGAGTTGTCCGACTGCACGACGACGTCGCCGTCGATGATGGACTGGCGCAGCGCCTCGAGCTGGGCAGCCAGGTCGGACGAGACGCGGCCCTCGAAGTCGTGGAACGGCGCGATGGTCACTCCCGCGTTGGCGAGGTCGCCCACGTACGGCTCGGTCGTGAAGTCGCCGTCGATCGCTTCGCCGATCAGCTCGACCACGGCATCCGCCATCTGCTTCATCACCGAGGTGAGCGCGACGTCGGCGCTGTCGGGCGAGATCTCGACGATGTCGTTGTCGACGCCGATGAGCGCGACGTCCTGGCCGGAGTCGCGGATCGCCTCGATGCTGCCCTGGTAGAGCGAGCCGGCGACCGGCATCACGACGTCGGCACCCTGGTCGATGAAGGTCTGCGTGAGGGCCTTGCCCGCCGCGATGTCGACGAAGGTGCCGGAGAAGGTGCCCTCCTGGGTGGCCTTGTCCCAGCCGAGCAGGCGCACCTGCGTGCCGTTCACCTCGTTGTAGTGGGTGATGCCGTCGGCGTAACCGTCGAGGAAGAGCAGGACGGGCGGGAACGGCTGTCCCCCGAACGCGGCGACCACTCCGGTCTGCGAGTAGCCGGCGGCGAGGTAGCCGGCGAGGAAGGATGCCTGCGCCGTGTCGAAGACGACGGGCTTGACGTTGGGGAGGTCGATGGATGCGTCGTCGATGATGGCGAAGTCGGACTCGGGGTTCTTCTCGGCGGCCGCCTTGGTCGCCTCGGCGAGCGAGAACCCGACCGTGATGGTGAAGTCGCAGCCCTGGGAGACGGACTGGTCGAGGTTGGGGCCGTAGTCGTTCTCGCTCTTGGATTCGAGGCGCACGGTGCGGATGCCGTACTCCTCTTCGGCGACGTCGAGCCCGGCGAGGACGGCCTGGTTGAATCCCTTGTCGTTGAATCCGCCGAAGTCGGAGACCATGCAGGCGACGAAGTCGGTGTTGGCGCCGCTGCCGCCTTCTTCTGCGGGCGGCGGGGTGGCGCAGCCGGCGAGGCCGATGGCTGCGAGCCCCGCGAGGGCGAGGGCTGTGAACGGGCGAGGGCTGTGAAGGCTCACGGGTGACTCCTTTGTGGCGTGAGATGGGATGTGCGGCACGATTGCGTAATCGTTTACGCATCCGTTGCAACGATGATAGTCGGGATCAGCGAGATTGCAACCTCAGGCGGCGGGGCGGGTGCTGCGGCCGTTGGCGGCCGGCTGGCGCTCCGAGACGATCTCGAAGTACGTGCACGGAAGGGAGTGGTGGCAGGTGCCCGACTCACCCTCGAGCAGCGCGTCGCCGAGAAGGATCGCGCTGCAGTCCCACACCCGCGACGACTTCCAGCGCAGGTAGGCGAAGCCGGCACCGCACGAGCAGCGCTCCTTCGCCGAAAAGACGAGACGGCGCAGGTGGGCGCGGCGTTCGCGCTCAGCCCTCGCAGTGTTCGTATTCGGCACGAGGATGGATTCTAGATCACCTTTCGAGCTCAACCTGGCGGACTGCCCGGAGAGAACCGATACCCCATCCCTGCCTCGGTGATCAGATACCGCGGGGCCGAGGGGTCGGCTTCGAGCTTCTTGCGCAGCTGCGAGAGGTACAGCCGCAGGTAACCGGTGTCGGTGGTGTACTGCGGCCCCCACACCTCGCGCAGCAGCTGCTCGCGCGTGACGAGCCGCCCCGGATGCCGCAACAGCACCTCGAGCAGCTTCCACTCGGTGGGGGTCAGCCGCACGACCGCGTCGCCCCGCCGCACGACCCTGGCCGAGAGGTCGACGGTCACGTCGCCGAACGCCACCACCGGCTCGTCGGCGGACTCGGGGCTGCGGCGGGTCAGCGCCCGGATGCGCGCCAGCAGCTCGTCGACGGCGAACGGCTTCGTCACGTAGTCGTCTGCGCCCGCGTCGAGCGCCTCCACCTTGTCCCACGATTCGCTGCGCCCCGAGACCACGAGGATCGGCACCTGCGTCCAGCCGCGCAACGCCTCGATCACCTCGATGCCGGTGAGTCCCGGCATGCCGAGGTCGAGCACGACGAGGTCGGGATGCGCCTTCGCGGCCGCATCGAGCGCGGCGCGGCCGTCGGATGCGATGGTGACGTCGTAGCCGCGCGCGGCCAACGTGATCCGCAGCGCCCGCAGGATCTGCGGGTCGTCGTCGGCGATGAGGATCCTCATCCGGCGGCCGCCAGCTCGATCACCATGGTGAGCCCGCCGCCCGGGGTGTCTTCGGCTTCGAGGGTGCCGCCCATCGCCTCCACGAAACCCTTCGAGAGCGCGAGACCGAGACCCACGCCCGCGTGGTTGTCGGTGTCGCCGAGTCGCTGGAAGGGCACGAACACATCCTCCCGCGCCTCCGCCGGAATGCCGGGGCCCGCATCGACGACGCGCAGCTGCACGCGGTCGCCGAGCTCGCTCGTGGCGATGACGGGGGCGTGACCCTCGGGCGCGAACCGGAGGGCGTTGGCGAGCAGGTTGACGACCGCGCGCTGCAGCAGCACGGCATCCGCCGACACCGCGGCCACCTCGCCCAGTTCGAGCGTCACGTCTCCGGGAGCCAGCTCCAGCTCGTCGAGGGCGCCCCCGACGACGTCGTCGAGCGCGACCGGCGCGAGGGTCACGCCCAGCACGCCCGCCTGGATGCGGCTCGCATCCAGCAGGTCGGTGACCAGACCGCCGAGGGCGCGGAGGCTCTCGTCGGCCGTCTCGAGGAGTTCGTCGCGGTCGCCGGCGTCGAGCGCCTCGGTGGTACGCAGGGCGGAGACGGCGGCGGTGGCGGAGGCGAGCGGACGCCGCAGGTCGTGCCCGACCGCTGCGAGAAGCGCCGAGCGCAACCGGTCGGCTTCGGCGAGCGGCCGGGCGTCGGCGGCCTCGGATGCGAGCCGCCGCTGCACGAGGGCCGTCTCGAGCTGCGCCACGAACGCGCTCAGCACCCGACGGTCGGCGGCCTCCAGCTCGCGGCCCCGCAGGTAGATGTCGGCGTGCTCGCCGAGGGGGATCGTCGTCTCGACGTCGGTGTCGTTCGCGAGCTCGGGATCGGTCGCCGCGGCGACGATGGCCCCGTTCTGGCGAAGCAGCACGCTCGTCATGCCGAACGCCTCCCGCAGGCGGGCCACGAGGGCTTCGAGCGCATCCGCGCCGTTGAGCACGCTTCCCGCGACCGACACCAGCAGTTCGGCTTCCGCGGTGGCACGGGCGGCCGAGCGGGCCCGGCGCGCGGCCTGATCGACGACGATCGAGACCAGCGCCGCGACGATCACGAAGATCACCAGCGCGAGCAGGTGCAGCGGGTCGGCGATCGTCACCGTGTAGAGGGGTTCGACGAAGAAGTAGTCGAGCAGCACCCCGGATGCGGCTGCCGCGAGCAGCGCGGGCCAGATGCCGCCGACGAGCGCCACCACCACGATGAGCAGCTGGAAGGCGAGCACGTCGCTCGTGATCGACTCGTCGCTGCGGAACGCGGCGAGCGCCCACGTGAGCAACGGCAGGCCGACGATCGCGAGCACGAACCCGGTCACCCGCCGCCGCAGCGAGAGGGCGCCACCGATGCGGGGGAGCGCGCGGCTGCCCGCCTGGGAGTGCGAGACGATGTGCACGTCGATGTCGCCGGCGAGGCGGATGACACCGGATGAGGTTCCCGCGCCCCCGAAGAGCGCCTCCAGGCGGCTGCGGCGGCTCACCCCGACGACGAGCTGCGTGGCGTTCACCCCCCGGGCGAACTCGACGAGCGCCAGCGGCACCTGCTCGGCGACGATCTGGTGGAAGGTCCCACCCAGCGACTCGACGAGCGCGCGCTGGGCCGAGAGCGCATCCGCCGCCCGATCGGCCAGCCCTTCCGGCGTCGCGACGTGCACCGCGAACAGCTGCCCACCTCCGGCGCGCTGGGCGATCCGAGCCCCCCGGCGCAGCAGCGTGTCGCCCTCCGGCCCGCCGGTCAGCGCCACGACGATGCGTTCGCGCGCCTCCCACGGGGCGTCGATGCCGTGTTCGGCGCGGTAGGCGCGCAGCGCGGTGTCGACCTCGTCGGCCAGCCACAGGAGGGCGAGTTCGCGGAGCGCCGTCAGGTTGCCGAGCCGGAAGTAGTTGCTGAGGGCGGCGTCGACGCGCGTCGCCGGGTAGACGAGCCCCTGCGAGAGCCGGTCACGGAGTGCCGCCGGCGCCAGGTCGACCAGCTCCACCTGGTCTGCGCGACGCAGCACCGCATCCGGGATCGTCTCGCGCTGGGGAACCCCCGTGATGCGCTCGACCACGTCGTTGAGCGACTCGATGTGCTGGATGTTGACGGTCGAGATCACGTCGATGCCCGCCGAGAGGAGAGCGTCGACATCTTCCCAGCGCTTCGCGTGAACGGAGCCGGGTGCGTTCGTATGGGCGAGCTCGTCGACGAGCGCGAGCGCCGGCTTGCGTTCCATGACCGCGTCGAGGTCGAGCTCGTCGAGTTCGATGCCGCGGTGGGCGACCGCACGGCGCGGCACCACCTCGAGACCCTCGACGAGGGCGGCCGTCGCGGCGCGGCCGTGGGTCTCGACGACCGCGACCACCACGTCGACGCCCTCCCCCTGCAGCCGGCGCCCCTCCTCCAGCATCGTGAAGGTCTTGCCGACTCCGGGCGCGGCTCCGAGCATCACCCGGAGCCGGCCACGTGCCATGAGGTCAGTCTTCCAGTCCGGCGAGCGCGATGTTCAGTTCGAGCACGTTCACCGTCGGCTCACCGAGGTAGCCGAGGTCGCGTCCCTGGGTGTGCTGCTCGACGAGTGCTCGCACCCGGTCGGCGTCGAGTCCGCGTGCCGCCGCCACGCGATCGACCTGCTGCAGCGCGTAGGCGGGCGAGATGTGCGGGTCGAGCCCCGACCCGGATGCGGTCACCGCATCCGCCGGGATCTGGTCGACGTCGACGCCGTCGGCTTCGGCGATCGCATCCTGGCGGTCCTGGATGGCGGCGATCAGGTCGTCGTTCTCGGGGCCGTAGTTCGAGCCCGACGACGCCCCGCCGTCGTAGCCGTCGCCGGCGGCAGACGGCCGCGGCTGGAACCACTCGGGCAACGCGTTGCCGTCGGCGTCGCTGAACGACTGGCCGATGAGGCTCGATCCGACGACCTCGCCATCGGAGGTGACGAGCGACCCGTTCGCCTGCGCGGGCATCGCGAGCTGGCCGACGCCGAGCACGACAGCCGGGTAGCCGACGCCCAGCACGAGGGTCAGGATCAGCACGGCGCGGATGGCCGTCCAGGTCTGGCGGAACGGACGCGGGCGGGTGGACATGGGGGTTCTCCTTCGGTTCGGCATCAGAAGCCGGGGATGAGGGTGACGACGAGATCGATGAGCTTGATCCCGACGAAGGGGGCGATGATGCCGCCCAGCCCGTACACGAGCAGGTTGCGGCCGAGGATCGCGGATGCCGGACGCGGCCGGTACCGCACCCCGCGGAGCGCCAGCGGGATGAGCGCCACGATCACCAGCGCGTTGAAGATGATCGCGCTGAGGATCGCGGATGCGGGGGAGTGGAGCTGCATGATGTTGAGCACCGCGAGCCCCGGGAAGACGCCCGCGAACATCGCCGGGATGATGGCGAAGTACTTCGCGATGTCGTTCGCGATCGAGAACGTGGTCAGCGAGCCGCGCGTGATGAGCAGCTGCTTGCCGATGCGCACGATGTCGATCAGCTTCGTCGGGTCGGAGTCGAGGTCGACCATGTTGCCGGCCTCCTTCGCGGCCGAGGTGCCGGTGTTCATCGCGACGCCGACATCCGCCTGCGCGAGCGCGGGGGCGTCATTGGTGCCGTCTCCGGTCATCGCGACGAGGTTGCCGCCCGCCTGCTCGCGCTTGATGAGCTCCATCTTCTGCTCGGGGGTCGCCTCGGCCAGGAAGTCGTCGACTCCCGCCTCGGCGGCGATCGCCTTCGCGGTGAGCGGGTTGTCGCCGGTGATCATCACCGTGCGGATGCCCATCGCCCGCAGCTCGGCGAACCGCTCGCTGAGGCCCTCCTTGACGACGTCCTTCAGGTGCACGACGCCGAGCACGCGGGCGCGGCCGTCGGCGGATCTCGTGGCCACCACGAGCGGGGTTCCTCCCGCGTTCGAGATGGTCGTCACGGCCCCGTCGATCTGCGCCTGAACGGCGGGCTCGACGACGCCTGCCCACTGCGCCACCATCGACGCGGCGCCCTTGCGCACCTGCGTGCCGTCGGCGAGGTCGAGCCCCGACATGCGGGTCTGGGCGGTGAACGGCACGGCGACCGCGCCATCCGGAACCGGCACGCTGCCGCCGGCCAGAGTGACGACCGAGGTGCCCTCCGGCGTCGGGTCGACGAGCGACGACAGCCGCGCAGCATCCGCCAGCTCCACCGGGTCGACCCCCGCGACCGCCACGAACTCGGTCGCGCGGCGGTTGCCGTACGTGATGGTGCCGGTCTTGTCGAGCAGCAGGGTGGTCACGTCTCCCGCGGCCTCGACCGCGCGTCCGGACATCGCGAGCACGTTGCGCTGCACGAGTCGGTCCATGCCGGCGATGCCGATCGCGCTCAGCAGCGCGCCGATCGTCGTCGGGATGAGGCACACGAGCAGAGCCACGAGCACCGGGATGCTGGTGGGCTGGCCTGCGTACGACGACATCGGGTTGAGGGTCAGCACCACCACGAGGAACACGATCGTGAGACTCGCGAGCAGGATATTGAGGGCGATCTCGTTGGGCGTCTTCTGTCGCGACGCGCCCTCGACGAGCCGGATCATCCGGTCGACGAAGGTCTCACCCGGCTTCGAGGTGATGCGCACCACGATCCGGTCACTCAGCACGCGGGTACCGCCGGTGACGGCGCTGCGGTCGCCGCCGTGCTCCCGCACGACGGGAGCCGATTCGCCCGTGATCGCCGACTCGTCGACGGTCGCGATGCCGGCGATGATGTCGCCGTCACCGGGGATCACCTCGCCCGCCTCCACGACGACGGTGTCGCCGAGCCGCAGATCGGACGACGCGACCTCGACGAGCGACGCGCCCACCGCATCCGGGTCGCCCTTCTCGTCGTAGCGTTCGACGCGCCGGGCCGGGGTCGACGTGCGGGTCGCGCGGAGCGATCCCGCCTGAGCCTTGCCGCGGCCCTCGGCCACCGACTCGGCGAGGTTGGCGAAGATCACGGTGATCCACAACCAGATGGCGATGCCGGCGCTGAAGCTCGGGGCCAGCTCGGAGCCGCCCGAGGTCGAGCGGCCGATGAACGGCTCCGCGATCGCGATGGCGGTGGTGAGCACCGCGCCCACCTCGACCACGAACATCACCGGATTGCGCCACATGAGCCGCGGATCGAGCTTGCGCAGCGCGCCGGGGATGGCGGCGAGCACCTGGGAGAGCGAGATGGAACTCGCGTGGGAATGCACGGTGGTCATGTCAGTTCAGCCCTTCCGCCAGGGGACCCAGCGCGAGTACGGGGAAATAGGTGAGGGCGGTCACGATGAGGATCGTGCCGATGAGCAGCCCGACGAACTGGGGCCGGTGGGTGGGCAGGGTGCCCGCGGTGACCGGCACCTTGTCCTGTTTCGCGAACGATCCGGCGAGCGCCAGCACGAACACGATCGGCAGGAAGCGACCGAGCAGCATCGCGACGCCGAGCGCCGTGTTCAGCCAGGGCGTGTTCGCCGTGAGTCCCGCGAACGCCGAACCGTTGTTGTTGGCGGCGCTCGTGAACGCGTACAGCACCTCGCTGAAGCCGTGCAGGCCGGGGTTCCAGATGGAGGTCGACTCGAGCTCGGCCCGCACACCGGGGATCGCGAAGCTCAGCCCTGTGCCGAGCAGCACGATCGTCGGGGTGGTGAGGATGTAGAGGCTCGCGAGCTTCATCTCGCGCGGCCCGATCTTCTTGCCGAGGAACTCCGGGGTGCGCCCGACCATCAGGCCCGCCACGAAGACCGCGATGATCGCGAGCACGAGGATGCCGTAGAGGCCGGCGCCCACACCTCCCGGCGCGATCTCGCCGAGCATCATGTTGAGCATCGCCATCCCGCCGCCGAGCGCCGTGTAGCTGTCGTGCATCGAGTTGACGGCGCCCGTCGAGGTGATGGTGCTGGTCGTCGCGAAGAGCGTCGAGCCGATGATGCCGAAGCGCGTCTCCTTGCCCTCCATCGCACCGCCCGCCAGCTGGGGTGCGGTGCCGCCGGCCGAGAGCTCGAACGCGGTCATCGCTGCGAGCGAGGCCACGAAGAAGACGGCCATGGTCGCGGCGATCGCCGTTCCCTGGCGGGTGTCGCCCACCATCCGGCCGAACGCGCGCGGCAGGCTGAACGGGATCACCAGCATGAGGAAGATCTCGAACAGGTTCGTCCAGGGGGTGGGGTTCTCGAACGGATGCGCCGAGTTGGCGTTGAAGAAGCCGCCGCCGTTGGTGCCGAGCAGCTTGATCGCCTCCTGGGATGCGACCGGGCCACCGGGGACGGTGGCGCTGCTCCCGGTGAGGGTCGCCACGTCCTGGAATCCGGCGAGGTTCTGGATCACGCCGCCGGCGAGCAGCACGATGGCCGCGACCACCGAGAACGGCAGCAGAACACGGAGGGTGCCGCGGGTGAGGTCGACCCAGAAGTTGCCGATCGTGCCGCTCACCCGGGATCCGAACCCGCGGATCAGCGCCACGGCGACCGCGATGCCGACCGCCGCCGAGAGGAAGTTCTGCACGGCGAGGCCGAGCAGCTGCACCGTGTACCCGAGCGTCAGGTCGGGCGAGTACGACTGCCAGTTCGTGTTCGTCACGAACGAGATCGCCGTGTTGAAGGCGAGGTGCTCGCTCGTCGCCGGAAGGCCGAGCGAGAACGGCAGCCACTCCTGCATCCGTTGCAGTGCGTAGACGGCGACGATGCCGATCGCCGAGAACGCGAGCACCGAACGCAGGTAGGCCGGCCAGCTCTGCTCGCTGGCCGCATCCACCCCGATGAGGCGGTAGAAGCCGCGCTCGACCTTCAGGTTCTTGCGGCTCGTGTAGACGTGGGCGAGGTAGTTGCCCAGCGGCACGTGCACGAGCACCAGCACGAGCGCGAGGGTCGCCAGCTGGGCGATGAGCAGCCAGACGGCGAGAGGGATGTCGGTCATCAGAACCTCTCGGGCTTCACGAGGGCGACGACCACGTAGCCGATCGCGGCGACGGCGAGCAGGGCGGCGACGAGTTCGAAGACGATCACAGTCGCTCCACCCCCCGCGCGATGAGGGCCACCAGCGCGACGAGCGCGACGATGCCGAACAGGAAGAGGATGTCGATCACGTCGGGAGTCAACGCCCGGCGGGTGCCGCCGATCGTCGTCTCGACGGGATCCTCACGCCGCGGGGCGGAATCCTGACGGAATCCTTACGGGTGCACGCTCAGGCGGGCAGCAGCTCGGCGATCAGAGCCTCGACGCGCCCGCGGATGTCGTCGCGGATCGGCCGCACGGCTTCGATGCCCTGACCGGCCGGGTCGTCGAGCTCCCAGTCCTCGTAACGCTTGCCGGGGAAGATCGGGCACGTGTCGCCGCAGCCCATCGTGATCACCACATCCGACTCCTTCACCGCGTCGACGGTGAGGATCTTCGGCACGTTGCCGGCGATGTCGATGCCCTCCTCGGCCATCGCCTCGACGGCGACCGGATTGATCTGGTCCTTCGGCTCGCTGCCTGCCGACAGCACCTCGACGCGGTCGCCCGCCAGCTCGCGAAGGTACCCTGCGGCCATCTGCGAGCGGCCCGCGTTGTGCACGCACACGAAGAGCACGGTGGGCCTGGGGGATGCGGTCACGCTCTCACCTTAGGTTTCGACATCGCGGTGCGCTCACACACAGCAGGACGAGGCGGGGCCGATGTCCGTGCTGCACACCCCGGTTGCGGGGAGGACGAGCTCGACCCGCCGCGCCCCTTCGAGGTCGCCGTCGAGCCACGACACGATCGAACGCACCTGCTCGTAGCCGGTGGCGAGCAGGAACGTCGGCGCGCGGCCGTAGCTCTTCATCCCGGCTATGAAGAAGTTCGGCTCCGGATGCTGGAGTTCGCGGAAGCCGTGCGGGGCGACCGTGCCGCACGAGTGCAGGTTCGGGTCGATCTTCGGCGCGAGCAACCGCGGGGCTTCCACGATCTCGTCGAGGGAGAGACGGATCTCGCGCAGCATGCCGAGGTCTGGCCGGAAGCCGGTGGCGTTCACGATGGTGTCGACGACGACGGAGCTCTTCTCGCCGCGCCGCGTTCCCGTCACCTCCACCCCTCCACCCTCACGGAGGAGCGACGCGATCTCGAAGCCATCGATCCTGGTGATGGTTCCTTCGGCCACGTGCCGCTCGACCGCGCTTCCGAGGGTGGCTCGCGCGGGCAGTTCGTCCGCATCCGATGAGCTGACCCTCACGGCGTTCGAGTTGCGGATCGCCCAACTGATCCGGGTGCCCGGCTCCATCGCGCGCAGGCGCGCGAGCGCGATGAGGGTGTTCGCCGCAGAGTGGCCCGCCCCCACCACCAGCGTGTGGCGGCCCGCGAAGCGCGCCCTGTCGCGACCGAGAACATCCGGGAGGGCGTGGCTGATGCGGTCGCGTACGTCGTCGGCACCGAGGGGCTCGAGGCCCGATGACCCGAGCCGGTTCGGGTTCTCGTAGGTGCCGGATGCGTCGATCACCGCGCGGGCGGTCACATCTCGGACACCGCCCGGGCCTTCGATCCGCAAGACGAATGGCGTGCTCTCGCGACCGGTTGAGCGCGTGCGGTCCACGCCTTCTCGAGAAACCGACGACACGGTGGTGTCGAAGCGGATGCGCGAAGCGAGGGCGTCGATCTCGGCAAGCGGAGCGAGGTAGTCGCGGATCAGTTCTGCACCCGTGGGCAGTCGGCCGTCATCGGGCCGCGACCAACCTCGGGCTGCCAGAAGTCGCCCGGCGGCGGGGTCGATGAGCAGCGACCATGGTGAGAAGAGACGGGTGTGGCCCCACGACGACATCGATGCGGCCGCGCTGTGACCACGCTCGTAGACGACGAAGTCGATACCCCGCTCGTGCAGGTGCGCCGCTGCCGCCAGTCCGACGGGCCCCGCGCCGATGATCGCCACCGGCAGTCCGTCGAGGCGGGATCGGATGCGCACCGGCATTTCGAGATCGGTCAGTGTCATTCGTCCACTCCTTCATCGATGGAATTCGATGAACCGAGCATATCTATTCATCGATGTGTGTCAATGAACGGGTAGGCTGGGAACGTGCCGACCACGGAACTGCTCCCCCTCACCGACACGTCGGCGATCTGCTGCGCGCCTCTCACCAGGGAGACCATCCCCGCCGACCAGGCCCTCCTTCTCGCCCAGCGATTGAAGGCTCTCGCCGACCCGACGCGCCTCCGCCTCATCTCGATCGTCGCCGCATCCGAAGGCCAGGAAGCATGCGTCTGCGACATGACCGATCCTGTCGGCCTCAGTCAGCCCACCGTCTCGCATCACCTCAAGACGCTCGTCGACGCCGGATTCCTCACCCGGAGCAAGCGCGGAACCTGGTCGTACTATCGCCTGGTGCCAGGCTCGCTCGACGCCGTCGCCGACCTGCTGCTGACCGCTTGAGCGGATTCCGTCGGATGCTGTTGGGAAAGCGCCCCATCCGGCAATAGACCTCCTAGGAGGTTCGAATGGGGATCACGATCACAGCCATCCAGCTCATCGGCGGGGTGGACCACCGGCACATCGCGGCGCTGCGCTGGGTGTGCGACGACACCGGCCGTACAGGGGACAGTTCGACGGCGGCGGTCATCGACTGGCTGTCCGACGACGGCAACATCGCGTGGGTCGGCAGAGCGCGTCTCTCGACGGTGCAGGTCGTCGACGATCTGGGTGGGCCGCACCTGCGCGCCAACCGGGTGGGGGAGCCCACCCGCGACCTGCTCGACCTGCCGCGGCTGGCCCTCTACGGCGACCTGCGCGCGGCGGACGCCGGCACGGCCGTCATCTCGGGTCTCGAGGGCGCCCCCATCGGCGATGATGGCAAGCGTGAGCGACGGAAAGACCCGGACGCCGCCACGCTCCCATGACGGGCTCGCGGCGGCGTTCGCCGTCACCTTCCGGGAGTGGTATCCCCTGATCCTGACGACCTGCGAACGTCGGCTGGGAGACCACACGGCCGCCGAGGACGCGGCGGCCGAGGTGTTCCGTATCGCCTGGCAGAAATTCCAGGACGGGGTCGAGCCGACGCTGCCCTGGCTGTACGGTGTCGCCCGCAACGTGGTCGGCACCGAGTACCGCCGCACCAGCCGCGCGGCAGCGCTGATGCGGCGCGCTGAAGGCGAGGGTCTCGTCGCCGCCCAGCCCGACGATCCGCGCGGGCTCGAGGTTCGCATCGCCCTCGCGGCGCTCCGGCCCGCCGACCGCGAACTGCTGTTCATGACCTACTGGGAAGACCTGAACCCCGACGAGGTCGCGGCGATCCTCGAGATCAAGGTCGCGACGGTGTGGATGCGTCTCACCCGCGCCCGCGCAGCACTGAAGAAGCAACTCGACCGATCCCAGGTGTCGACGGGAGGTGCGCGATGACCGACTCGCTCGAGCGCGACCTCCGCGCCGCGAACCCGCTGCGGTCCCGGCGGACCGATCCGTTGTCGGCGCGCGCCGAAGCCGACCTGGCGAGCATCCTCTCCGGGGATGCCGCACCCGCCGCCGCTGTCACCCCGCTGCGCCCGAAGCGCAGGGCCGCACGTTTCGCCTGGGCGCTTGCAGCGGTCGCCGCCCTCACCGCGGCGACGGTCATCACGGTCACCACGCTGAGTGTGAACACGCCGCCCAGTGTCGCCGCCCCTCCCGCGCTCGACGCGACACCCATCGACGAGCCGCTCGATGCGGTGATCGACCGCCTCGCATCGCTGGCGGAGGAGCACATCCCTGCCGGCTCGTCTCTCGAGCAGGTGCTCGACTACGAGGCCTGGTACTCCGACGTCACCATCACGCCCACCGAGACGACGCACTACGTGCAGCCGGTGGAGATCCGCCAGGTGCGCCACGCCGACCTGTCGGGCACCTTCACGACCACGGCCGGGCGCATCCGGTGGGGAACCCCGCCGCCTGACGGCTCCGCCTACGAACCGGGCTCCATCATCAGCGAAGACACCTTCGCCGCGGGTGAGTTCCCGACGATCTACCCCACCCCACCACCGACGGATGCGGCTGAGATGCGCGACTACTTCGCCGTCGCCAGCTGGGACCCGGATGCGACATCCGGTGAATGGTTCGCCGCGATCGAGAGCCTCGCCTACGACTGGAAGCTCGACGGCCCCCAGACGGCGGCCGTGCTCGAGTTCATCTCCACGCTTCCGGGTGTCGAAGTCGCCGGGTACGTCACCGACCGTCTCGGACGCGACGGCATCGCGATCACCACCACGACCCGTCTCGACGGCGCATTCACCGACACCCTGATCTTCGACTCCTCGACGGGCCGGCTGCTCTCGTCCGAGCAGGTCTACCGCGGCGGCCTCAAGCAGCTCGACATCCCGTACCCGACCGTCTTCTCGTATGTCGCCTGGAAGGAAACCCCGTGAAGTCCCGCCCGCTGGCGCTCGTCGTCGCGTCCGTCGTCCTGACCTGCTTCACCAGCTGAGACCGTTCACCGCGACACGCCGCTCACTGTTGCGAGCAGGCCGCGTCAGCCTCACAATCGAACACATGTTCGACACGCTGCAACCCGCTGTCGAGCAGGCCGGGCTCGACACATCCATTCTCAACATCTGGCTCCTCGACGGGGTCCCGACCAGGCTGTTCTGGCGCGGCCGACGATGGCGCATCGTCGACACCCCGACGCGCATCGGCTCCGCCGACGCGGTGTGGCATCCGGCGCTCACCCATCCCCCTGCGGGCTGGACCGGGTGGCGCTTCACCGCAAGCGACGGCTCCACGACACAGGTGCTCGACGTTCGCGCGGCCGGCTCCGGCTGGCAGCTGCTCGCCGCATACGACTGACCCCGGCGAGCGGCACGATGCGGCACCAGCTGCAGGATGCGTACGACGCCCGTCGCCGCGCCGAGAGCGGACAACGCACCAGCTGGCATCCGATCCTCGCCGCCGACGAGGTCGAGCCGGGCACCTGGTACCTCCGCGCGTGGGACGGCAGCCCGTACGCGATCGTGCGCGCCCTCGTGATCGGAGGCGAGCGCGGCTACCGAGCCACCACCTGGGCGGAACGACCCGACGACCGCGTCCTGATCGGCTACTGGAAGACGCTGCGGCGAGCCTGCGAGTTCGCACACGCGCGATACCTGCGCCAGCACGGCCCGAACGGCGGGCCGCTCAGTCGCTAGGCCCGCGGGCGACGCGGAACGCGGTGACGGCGGATGCGATCCCGCCGATGCACACCAGCACGATGGCCGTGACACCTGCCGGAAGCCACAGGAACGGGACCATGACGGTGACCGCGATCGCTGTCGGGATGCCGATGAACACGGTGAAGAGCACGGCGAGCGCGAGTCGAGGGGGTGTGCCGACGTGTGGTGCGAGCGCTCCGGCAGCGAGCCCCCCTCCGACGCAGACCGGAAGGGTGAAGAGAAGCACCCACGGACCTGCGACGAGCAGGCCCCACGCGATGGACGCCGGCACTGCGCCTTCGTGCTGCAGGGAGAGGTCGGCCACCAGCACCACCATGACGAGCACTGCCAGGACCGCGCCGACCAGGGCGGGCACGATCAGTCGACGTGCGAGGCCGGCGCTCACAGCCCGCCCTCGTGGCGCGCGGCGTCCTCCGCGAGCGCGTCCGCGTCATCCGCCGGCGCCGGCAGGGTCAGGTCGGCGCGCAGGAGGTACCAGATGGCGACCGCCGCGACGGCGGCGACCACGGCGATGATCGCGCCCGTCGCGAGAGGGGCACGGGCCGACACCAGCCCCGCGAACAGCAGACTTCCGGGCAGCGTCCCGGCGGCGCCGGCGATCACCAGCATCGGGCTCGATGGCCACTCGCCCGACATCCGCAGCGCAGCGATCACGAGGCCGCCGAGCACCGCGGAGCCGATGCCGACGCCCGCACCGAACGGGATGCCGACGACTCCGACGAAGAAGGCCGTCGCGATGACGGGAAGGATGTCGTCCGCGTGCCCGGTGCCGGAGAAGGCGGCGATGATCGCGGCGGCTGTCGCGAAGAGGAACCCGATCACGAACCCCGCGATGCCGCCGCCGAGCGGTGTCGCCCACACGATCCGCAGCGCCTCCGCACGTGACCGATTCTCCACACCTGCATCCTCGCGGACCTCGCCGGCTGCGACAGGGACCAACGACCCGCGGCGGCCGCCCCGCGCGAGGCGAGGCGGCCGCTGCGTTCGGTCGGTGCTCAGTACGACGAGTAGGCGGTCACCTCGTCGATCGTCCACCACTGCGGTGCGGTACCGGTCTGCGTGATCCGGATGTACCGCGCCGTGGTGGGCGTGATCGAGATGGGGCGCTTCCACCCGTAGGCGATCCCTGTCGCGGCCGTCGACCAGGTGGTGCCGTTGGTCGAGGTCTCGAGGGTGAATCCGCGCGGGTAGTCCCACTTCGAGCCGGCCGCCGTCTGCACGATGACCATCGCCACCGTGCGGTTGGCGCCGAAGTCGACCTGGTACCACTCGCCTCCTGCCATCGCCTGGCCGCTGGCCCACGATGTGCCGTTCGCGCCGTCGATGCCGTTGCCGGTCGACGACCCTGCCGCCGTCGACGAGGCCGTCGCCGTCCATCCGCTGTGACTGATCGCCACCGGCGAGTAGGTGCCGAGGCCGCCCGCGTACTTCGAGATGGTGGCCACGAACCGCGTGTTCTGGGTGAAGTTGGCCGTGCCGAACTGCCCCAGCTTCGACTGGAAGGTCGCGGCGTTGTCACTGTTGATGATCGGCACCGGGTTCTGGTTGTTGTAGTACATGCCCCAGTACGCGAACCCGTCGGTCGCGGTTCCCTTCACCTTGTAGGTCCAGTTCGACCACGACACGTTGGACGCGTTGAGTCCGGCCATGAACCGCGCCCACACGTCGTCGTTGTAGTAGAGGGAGTACTCGCCGTAGAGCATCGGCACCCCCGGGTTCGACAGTTTGGCCGCGAGCCCGCCCAGTTCGTTGGTGACGAGCTGGTTCTGCGCCGTCCAGTCCTTCGAGTTCGGCATGTCGTACGGGTGGTACTCGTAGACCACGTTCGTCCAGCCGTAGGTCGACGGCGGGGCGATCGCGCCGAGGCCGAAGAACGCGCCGAGGTAGATCGTGTGGTCGGCGTCGATCGCGCGCACCGCGTCGTAGAGACGGTCGTAGTACGCGCTCTTCTGCGTGACGTCGTCCGCATCCTCGCCGTAGTCGATCAGCGGCTCGTTGATGAGGTCGTACCCGGCGACGGCGGGGTTGCCGTTGTAGCGGGTGGCGATGGCCTCCCAGATGTCCTCCACCCAGTTCTGAGCGGTCGCGCTTCCCCAGAACCCGTTCGGGTTGGGCCCGATCCGGCCGCAGCTGCCCCACGGGCATCCGCCTCCGGGCACGGTGTGCAGGTCGAGCAGCACGTAGATGCCTCGCGCGCCGGCCTGCGAGACGACCCAGTCGATCTTGGTCCACGGGTTCGACTTCCAGGTGCCGTCCTGGTTGAGGAACACGTTCCATCCGATGGGCACCCGGATGAGGTTCATCCCGGTCGCCTGGATGATGTCGAGATCAGCCGCGGTGAACCAGGTGTTCTGGTGGGTGTCGACGATCGACTGGGTGGTTGCCGCACCGAAGCGCGCGGTGGTGGTGGCGGTGAGCGAGTGGTCGTCGTTGTACAGCCCGGCGGTGAGCTCGCCGATCGACCACCAGTTGCCGGCCGACCCGGTCTGCGTGATGCGGAAGTACCGCGCCGCCTGCGCGACGAATCCGATCGTCGTGGCCTTGCGGGTGCCGACGCCTGTCGCGACGGTGCTCCAGGTGGAGCCGTCTCGCGACAGCTGGAGCGTGTAGCCGCGCGCCCAGTCGTCTTCGTCGGATGCGTTCTTCGCGGTATCCGTGGTCACGTTGTTGAGCGTGACGAGCGCGCCCATGTCGACGGTGACCGTCTGACCGGGTGCCTGCGCGGCGCCGGTCGTCCACCGGGTGGCGGTGTTGTTGTCGATCATGTTCGACGGTGTCGCGCCGACCGACGAGGTCACCGCCCATCCGCCGCGGTCGATGGCCGTGCCGCTGGAGATCGCGACCTCTGCGACCGACCACCACTGAGCGGCCGTGCCGTTGGACACGATCCGCAGGTATCGCCCGTTCTTGGTGCCCTGGAAGTCGGCCTGCACGACACGGTTCGTGCCGTATCCGCTGGCGACCTGCGTCCAGTTGACGTTGTCGTACGAGGTGAAGACGTCCCAGATGCGCGGGTAGTCGCCGGCGGTCGCGGCGCCTGCGTCGAGCAGCACTTTGTCCATGTCGACGTTGCGCCCGAGGTCGATCGTGAGCGTCTGACCGGGGGCCTGCGCGGCACCGCTCTGCCACACGGTCGACACGTTGCCGTCGAGCACCATGGAGGCGAGGGTGCCCGGGGCGCTCGAGGATGCCGTCGCGGTGTGGGTGCCGTTGTGCAGCACCGGGTCGCTGTAGAGGTTGATCTCGCCGACCGACCAGACGGCCGCGGCCGAGGCGGTCTGGTTGACGCGCACGTAGCGCGCCACCTGCGGACTGAACTTCACCGTCGTGAGGCCGTCGGCGCCGGGCTGGGTCGCGACGCTCACCCAGGTGGTTCCGTTGCTCGAGGTCTCGATGTTGAGCGAACGCGGATACTGTCCGGCGTTGGCGGTGTTGTCGACGGTCAGCCGGTTGAATACGGTGGGCGCCCCGAGGTCGAGGCGGATCCATTCGGTTCCGACCTGGTTGACGCCGGTGGTCCAGCGGTTGGTACCCGAGCCGTCGAGGGCGTTGGATGCGGTGCCGGCCGAGGCGGTGGCGCTCCAGCCTGTGCGGTCGACGGCGAACTCACCGAGCGGAGACATCCAGTCCTCCTGGGTGAGCCATCCGCCGATGTTGGTGCCGCGGAGGTTGATGGTCGACCCGGTTCCGGATCCGGTCTTCAGGACGTTGCCGCTGGCCTTGATGAATCCGGCGGATGTGATCGGTGCGGCTCCTGCCGCGCCTGCTGGTCCCAACAGTGTTGCCGTGAGAGTTACCGCGACGATTGCGGTCGCCGCTGTGATCCTGCGCATGATCCTCCTTGATCATTCGGGATTTCTTCCGACTGGCGAGAGACGGACCGTTCCGTCCAGGCCTCATTGTGGTCACACGACCCCACTTTGTCAACGGCCTAGAATAAGTCCCATTAAAAGCCGGAGTGCAGGAACCCTCGGCGTGAGACGTTCGATCCCTGTAGCGAAATGGGCCGGGCCTCTACGGGCCAGGTGTCCCCCTTTATGCCGACTGACCCACATAGTTGAGTACTACTAGTCTTCACGCGTGTTCCATCAAAGATGAACAACCCCCATTACTCGAAGGGCTCACAGGGCGTCATCTCCAAGGCAAGGGTGTCTTGCCTGGGAACGTGCGGTTGCGCACCCACGATCACGGCGAGGGTGCAGGGCGCGCTGTACTTCTCGACGCAGACGGGGTCGAGTTATACAAAGGTTCGATCGCTCGACGAACCCGCCGCCGTCCTGAAAACGGACGGCACGGAGTACACGTTCTACGTTCCCAAACTCGGTGAGTTCGGATATCCACGCAACGGCTGGTACAACACGACGGGAACCCTCAACCCTTCGGGCGCGGCACCCGCCACCAACTCGATTTTCGGTGTCCAGGTGTCGAACGTCCCGTTCTGAACCGAACGGTGGCCGGCCTCAGCGTGGTCGGCCACTGTCTCCGGTCCCACGCAACCAGATGAGCCCGGGGGTGCCGGCTGTATCGGAGACGACTATCGCCAGGTCAAGTTCTGCACTCCGAGAACGGGCCTCGTTCTCCGCCCACGCGACCACGTCTGGAACGGTCGCGTGGGATGCTTCGATGCAGTCGACGGCGCCGCGATCGTTCGTCCAGAAGTAGGCTCGTAGCGTGGGCATCGCGTTTTCCCACACGGTATCGCGCTCGTCAACTCGCCTCAGTTGCACAGGCTCATGCTACCGACACCGGGGCGCCCGCCGTATGGGCTAGGGCGCGACGGCCGATTCCGACTACCGCCTATCGAAGCGACCGGCCCTGCGCCACCCTTCCGGAGAAGTTAAGGCGAAAGGGTGTCCAGTTTCGGGAGAAGATTCCCCCAGAAAACTGAACACCCCCGGTGGTGCGCGAGGGGGGACTTGAACCCCCACGCCCTTGCGGGCACTGGCACCTGAAGCCAGCGCGTCTGCCAATTCCGCCACTCGCGCGCAGACCCGCCAGAGCGGATCAGCCTAGCGAGACTACCATGCAGCGGCCGGGAGCAAGATCCAGGGCGAACGCACCTGTCTGCGTACCCGAATCCACCTCAGGGACGACCCGCCGCCGACGATCGGCGGAGGCCACTGCCCGCTTCGCCGACTACCATCGGACTGTCCGTGTGAGCCGGAACACGGAGCTGTGCCTGCCGAGAGGGGACCCTTGGGGATTCTCGACGAATTCGAGAAGGGCTTGGAGCGTGTCGTCAACGGCGCGTTCGCCAAGACCTTCAAGAGCGGTCTGCAGCCCCTCGAGGTGACTGCGGCGCTCCGTCGCGAACTCGACACGAAAGCGGCCGTCGTCTCGCGCGACCGCATCCTGGTGCCGAACCGGTTCCGGGTGCGGCTGTCGGCATCCGACTACGAGCGGATGACGGGGCTCGGTCCCGCTCTCATCGACGAGTTCACGCAGCTCGTGCAGCAGCACGCCACCGCGCAGCGCTACGCGTTCGCCGGCGGCATCGACATCAAGCTCGTCGAAGACACCACACTCTCCGCCGGTATCGTCCGCATCGAGTCCGAGAACGTGAAGGGCGCCGTCACCTGGGCTCCCGTGCTCGACATCGGCGGCAAGCGCTACCCGCTCACCAAGAGCCGCACCGTCATCGGGCGCGGATCGGATGCCGACATCACCCTCGACGACACCGGCACCTCGCGTCAGCATGTCGAGATCCTGTGGGATGGCAAGCGCGGCCAGGTGAGCGACCTCGGGTCGACGAACGGGTCGAAGCTGAACGGCCAGCCGGTGACGAAGGCCGTGTTGCAGCCCGACTCGGTGATCGAGATCGGGCGCACGCGCATCATCTTCCGGGTGCTGGCGCAGTCCGCAGACGTCGACCAGTACGCCGACCAGCGTCAGGAGCGGCCGCGGTGAGCGAACTGACCCTGCTGGTGCTGCGACTGGCGTTCCTCATCCTGATGTGGGCGTTCGTCTTCATGGTCATCTACGCGCTGCGCTCCGACCTGTTCGGCAACCGTGCCCGCAAGTTGCCGCAGGCACCGGTCGCCGAGACCTTCCCCGTCGCACCGGTTGTGGCCGCGGCCACCGTCCCGGCTCCCGCGCCGGCGCCCGTGACCGTCCCCACACAGCGCTCCCAGCCGCACGCCGACTCGACCACCCCGAAGCGGCTCGTCATCACCTCCGGCCCCAAGGAGGGCATGGAGATCGTCCTGCCGAGCGAGCAGCTCACCATCGGTCGTTCGGGCGAATCCGGCCTCGTCATCCGCGACGACTACACCTCCACCCACCACGCCCGGCTCATGCTGTGGAACGACGAGTGGGTCATCCAGGACCTCGACTCCACCAACGGCACCTTCCTCGACGGCAACCGCGTCACCCTCCCCACCCCTGTGCCGGTCGGCTCGACCGTGACGATCGGCACCACGAGCTTCGAGTTGCGGCGGTAGCGGGTGCCCACGATCCCCACGAGCGCGGCCGTATCCCACGTCGGGAAGGTGCGTGCCAGCAACCAGGACTCCGGATACCTGGGCAGGCACCTCTATCTCGTCGCGGATGGCATGGGCGGGCACGCCGGCGGCGACGTCGCCAGCCACATCGCCACGCAGCGCATCGCGGAGGCGGATCAGCCGTACACGAGCCCGGAGGATGCGCTCGTCGCCCTCCAGTCCGCGCTGATCGCGGCCAACGGACTCCTCGCCGAGACCGTCTTCGAGCACAACGAGCTCACCGGCATGGGCACGACCGTCTCGGCGATCATCCGGGTCGGCAACCAGCTCGCGATCGCCCACATCGGCGACTCACGCATCTACCGGTTCCGCGCGGGTGAGCTGGAGCAGATCACCGTCGACCACACCTTCGTGCAGCGTCTCGTCGAATCGGGCCGCATCACGCCCGAGGAGGCGGCCGTGCACCCGCGCCGTGCGGTGCTGATGCGCGTGCTGGGCGACGTCGACGCCTCCCCCGAGATCGACACCGCCATCTTCGACGTGCAGCCGGGCGACCGATGGCTGCTGTGCTCCGACGGGCTGTCCGGCTACGTCTCCGACGAGAAGATGACGCAGATCCTCGGCACGATCCGCACCGCCCAGGGCGCCGCCGACCGGCTCGTCAAGGAGAGCCTCGACCACGGCGCACCCGACAACGTCACCGTGCTGCTGATCGACATGGACGACTCGGGCGGCGCATCCGGGGCGAATCCCGTCTTCGTCGGCTCGGCCGCGCATCCGCTGTCGTTCGGCCAGGAGGAGGTGGCCCGCAAGCCCATCCGCCTCCCCACGCTGCTGCTGCATCCGCTGAAGTCCTCGCCCCCCGAAGACGCCCACTTCGAGCCCGAGAGCGAGAGCTACCTCGACGAGCTGATCGAGGAGGACCGCCGCCGCGCCATCCGCCGCCGCGTGCTGTGGGGGGTCGGTGTCGGTCTGGCGGCGATCGCGATCGTGCTCGCCGGGTATCTCGGATACCGCTGGACCCAGATGCACTACTACGTGGGCGTGAGCGACGGGAATGTCGCGATCTTCCAGGGCGTGCAGCAGTCGATCGGCCCGATCTCGCTCTCGAGCGTCTACCAGACCACCTCGATCTCGATCGACGACCTGCCCGAGTATCAGCGCGACACGGTCGAGAACACCATCAGCGCCGACAGCCTGCGCCAGGCGCACGACATCGTCGACCGCCTCTCGGCGGCGGCAGGGGGCTGAGATGTCGGCGCCCGAGACGAGCGCGATCAGCGGAACCGTCGACACCGGCCCGCGCGTGAGCACGTTCACCGGCACGATCCGCATCCGCCTGCGCACGCCCGCGAGACTGCGCAACCTGGAGCTGCTGCTGATCGTCGTCGCCCTCGTTCTGGCGGCGGGCGCCATCGCGTTGGTCCAGCTCGGGGCGATCGGTCAGATCGAGCCGCCGATCTTCTTCCTCGCGGCCGTGCCCGCGGCGCTGGTGCTGTTCCTGCACCTCGTCGAGCGGGTCGTCGCCCGGGAGGCCGACCCGTTCGTCGTGCCGATCGCCGCGTTCCTCAACGGCCTCGGCATCGCGATGATCCACCGGCTCGACATCGCCGAGGGATACGAGGGCTGGGGTGCGTTCGCGGTGCGGCAGATCGTGTGGACGAGCATCGCCCTCGTCCTCGCGATCGGCGGACTGATCCTGGTGCGCAACCACCGGGTGCTCCAGCGCTACCGCTACATCGCGATGTTCGTCGCGATCGTGCTGCTCCTGCTTCCGCTGCTGCCCGGCATCGGCGAGACGGGCGCCAACGCGGATGTGTGGATCCGGCTCGGGATCTTCTCGTTCCAGCCGGGTGAGCTGGCGAAGATCGCACTCGCGGTCTTCTTCGCCGGGTACCTCGTCACCGCGCGCGACTCGCTCTCGATGGTGGGGCGCACCTTCCTCGGCATGCGGTTCCCGCGCGCCCGCGACCTGGGCCCGATCCTCATCATCTGGATCCTCTCGATGGGCGTCATCGTGCTGCAGCGCGACCTCGGCACGGCGCTCCTGTACTTCGGCCTCTTCCTGGTGATGCTGTACGTGGCAACGGGCCGCGCCAGCTGGATCCTCATCGGCCTCACCCTCTTCGCGGGCGGCGCCTGGATCGCGAGCCAGCTGATGCCGTACGTCGCGGGCCGTTTCCACAACTGGCTCGACGCCTTCAACCCGGAGGTCTACGAGCGCAGCGGTGGCAGCTTCCAGCTCGTGCAGGGGCTGTTCGGTCTCGCCGACGGGGGGCTCGTGGGTACCGGGCTCGGCCGGGGTCGCCCCGACATCGTGCCGCTCGCCGAGAGCGACTACATCATCGCGAGCCTCGGCGAGGAGCTCGGCCTCATCGGCCTCTTCGCCATCCTGTGCCTGTACATGATCTTCGTGGCCCGCGGGTTCCGGATCGGGGTGGCCGGGCAGGACGACTTCGGTCGCCTTCTCGCGGTGGGCCTCTCGTTCGTCGTGGGTCTGCAGGTGTTCATCGTCATCGGCGGCGTCACCCGCGTCATCCCGCTCACCGGCCTCACGACACCGTTCCTGGCGGCGGGCGGCTCGTCGCTCGTGGCGAACTGGATCATCGTCGTGCTGCTGCTGCGGCTCTCCGACTCGGTGCGGCAGCAGCCGCATGCGGTCGTCGAGGGGGGTGCCGCATGAACAAGGAGCTGAGACGCGTCAGCGTGCTGATCCTCGGAATGTTCCTCGCGCTCTTCGTGTCGACCACGATGATCCAGGTCGTCGAGCAGCAGAACCTGCAGGCCGATGGCCGCAACGTCCGCACCCTGTACGCGAGCTTCTCCGCCGAGCGCGGACCGATCATCGCCGGTGACACGACGATCGCCCAGTCGGTGCCGTCGGATGACGCCTACAAGTACCAGCGCGTGTACCCGCAGGGCGAGCTCTATTCGGCCGTCACCGGGTACTTCACCCTGAACGGCGAGAACACCGGCATCGAGGGAAGCCTCAACGAGTACCTCAGCGGTCGAGCGAACCAGCAGTTCCTCGACCGGCTGAACGCGATCCTCACCGGCCAGAATCCGAAGGGCGCCGCGGTGCAGGTCACCGTCGACCCGGTGGTGCAGCAGGCGGCATGGGATGCGCTGGGCGACTACAAGGGCGCCATCGTCGC
>Ga0160436_1000016_pt1 | contig 115129 bp, 111 predicted proteins | sample HID1973M_E0MG_FD_108264 | JGI IMG/M metagenome (GOLD analysis project Ga0160436, IMG submission 108264) | Enriched mosquito-associated microbial communities from UW Madison campus, WI, USA - HID1973M_E0 MG | ecosystem: Host-associated > Arthropoda: Insects > Digestive system > Unclassified ...
CGACGAACAGCAGGCCCGCATCCGCAACGAGATCTCGCGCGTCGCGAGCGACTTCCGCTGGAAAGGGCTCACCGTCAACGTCACGGGCGCCGGGCCCGGGGTATACGTGTACCGCGATGGCGCGGGGGAGGCGCTCGTCGGCGCGCTGCGGGCGACGCTCGAGAACGTGCTGAAGCACTCCGGAACCACCACCGCCGACGTCGAGATCATGTACTCCGACACCGAGGTGACCTTCATGATCTCCGACCAGGGCACCGGCTTCGACCCCGCCGCGGTCGACCCGAACCGCCTCGGCATCCGCACCTCCGTCATGGGACGTATGGAGGACGTCGGCGGCCGGGTGCGCGTGTGGTCCTCGCCCGGGATGGGCACGACCGTGCTGATCGGCGTGCCCGTCGCGGAGGTGCTGGAACGCGGCGCCCCATCCGACCACCAGAAGGGCGACTATGCCGACCGGGACGAGTAGGCCGATGTCGGCGCTGCGGTACGCCGCCCGCGACGTCGACCCGATGAGCTGGTTCACCGGCCCCTACGTGCCCCTCGTGTTCGCCGGGTTCGTGCTGCTCTTCGGCGGAACGATGTCGATCGCCACCTGGGACGAGAGCGAATGGCCGGCCCTCCAACTGATCGGGGTCGCGATCTGCACGATCGCGTGCCTCGTCGTGCAGCTGCTCACCTCGCTGCGCAACCGGCTCGACTGGCAGCTCGGAGTCTCGGCGGTGGCGATCGGCGGCGTCGGGTTCATCGTCTCGGCCCTCGGATACTCGCAGTCGGTGTTCGCGATCGAACTGTGGTGGGCGCCCGTCTGCTACGCCCTCGCCCTCGCGAGCCTCGCCCCCTACCTGGCGGCATGGCGGCAGCTCTTCTACGGCCTGGTGGCGCTCGTCACCGCCGTGCCCGTCGCGTTCGCGATCATCGACCCCCGGGTGCCGGCGTGGGGCTCCGTCTCGGTGTTCGTCATCCTGGCGACGCCCATCGCGGTCGCCATCGCCGGCGGCACCGCCTTCTCCTACACGGCCGTGCGGCGGATGCTGCCCATCGTCGACAACCGCTCGAGCGCCGTGATCACCACGCGCCTCGAACTCGACCCCGCTGACGAGGAGGCGGAGCGCGCGGGCCTGGCCCGGTACACGGCGCGTGCCGTGCCGTTCCTGCGCACCATCGCCGAACGCGGCACGGTGGAACCCGCCGACCGCGCGCTCGCGGGGGAGATCGCCCGCTACCTGCGCGACGATCTCGTGTCGCGGTCCGACCTGGCGTGGCTCGGCTTGCGGGCCGACGACCGACGCGTCGTCGTGATCGACCCGGAACGCCGCGCCGACTCGATGCGCTCCGCACAGCGGGGCGCCATCCGCGACATGGTTCGGGCCGTGCTCGACGACCCCACGACGGATGCCACGACGATGCTCATCGAGCTGCGCCCGCAGGACGACGGGTCGACGGCCGCCGCCATCACCCTCGACACGGAGCTGCCGGAGGGGCGCCGCGTGCGGCACCTCGCGCCGTACTTCTTCAACCTGCGCGGCGAGATGCGAGACGTGCGGCTGGGCCGCGACCGGCTCTCGTTCCGCGTGCCGCCGAACGAGCACTGAAACGAACGAGGAGCGCACCGCCCACGGGCGACGCGCTCCTCGAAGTCAGTCGATCAGCGGCTGATGGCGTGCCCGGCCGAGCCGAGCTGCTGGGTGGCCTCGACGACGCGCACGGCCATCGCCGACTCGGCGATCTTGCCCCACGAGCGCGGGTCGTAGACCTTCTTGTTGCCGACCTCGCCGTCGACCTTCAGGAAGCCGTCGTAGTTGCGCAGCACCGTGTCGGCGACCGAGCGGCTGTAGGCGTACTGGGTGTCGGTGTCGATGTTCATCTTCACGACGCCGTTCGCGACAGCCTCGGCGATCTCCGCATCCGTCGACCCCGATCCGCCGTGGAAGACCAGGTCGAGCGGCTTCGGGCCGGTGCCGTACTTGGCCTGGATGCCGTCCTGGATCTCCTTCAGCAGCGACGGGCGCAGCTGCACATTGCCCGGCTTGTAGACGCCGTGCACGTTGCCGAAGGTGAGGGCCGACATGTAGCGGCCCTGCTCGCCGAGACCGAGCGCCTCGACGGTCTGGATGGCGTCGTCGAGCGTCGTGTAGAGGTGCTCGTTGATGTCGTGGCTGACGCCGTCCTCCTCGCCGCCGACGACGCCGATCTCGACCTCGAGGATGGCGCGGATGTTCTTGAGGCGGGGGAGCAGCTCCTGCGCGATCTCGAGGTTCTCGCCGAGCGGCACGGCCGAGCCGTCCCACATGTGCGACTGGAAGATCGGGTTGCGGCCGGCCTTCACCTCGGCCTCGGACGCCTCGATGAGGGGCAGTACGAATCCGGGCAGGGCGTCCTTGGGGCAGTGGTCGGTGTGCAGCGCCACCGTGATCGGGTAGTTCTTGGCGACCTCGGTGACGAACGCGGCGAAGGCGAGGGCACCGGATGCGCGGGCCTTCACGGTCTGGCCGGCGAAGTAGTCGGCGCCGCCGGTCGTGACCTGGATGATGCCGTCCGAGCCGGCCTCGGTGAGGCCCTGCAGCACGGAGTTGATCGTCGAGGAGGACGAGACGTTGATGGCGGGGAAGGCGAAGGCGTTCTTCTTCGCGGTGTCGAGCATCTCGGCGTACTGATCCGGGGTGGCGACGGGCATGGGGGTCCTCCTCGAAGGGGATGGGTGGTGTCGCGTCGAGTCTAAAGGGCGCGTCATGCACCGGGTTCGCGCAAGCCCGAGCATCCGCCCCTCTCGAATCAAGGACTCCGCATCCCGAATCAAGGAGTCGGCATCTCAAATCAAGGAGTCGAGATCTCAAATCAAGGACTCGGGATCTCAAATCAAGGAGTCCAGATCTCAAATCAAGGAGTGGGTGTGGCTGGAGTGGCCCGTGAGCCTCATCCGCCACTCCTGTCACACCGACTCCTTGATTCGGGATGTGAGTTCCTTGATTTGAGAGGGCCGGGCCGGATGCCGGGTTGCGGAGTGAGCGCTCACTCACTTACCATCGACGACGTGGCCCTCCCGGATGGATTCGTCGTCGTCCGCGAGCGCGCGCGCCCGCTGCCGCCCGACGACCGGCGGGAGGCGATCCTCGTCGCGGTGCTGCCGCTGCTGCGGGAGCGCGGTCGAGAGGTGACCAGCCGCGAACTCGCCGAAGCCGCCGGCGTCGCCGAAGGCACCCTGTTCAGGGCGTTCGGCGACAAGGACACCCTGCTCGCCGCGGGCCTCGAGAAGCTGCTCGACCCGGAGCCGTTCCGCGCCGAACTGCGGCGGGTGGCATCCGATCTGCCCTTCGAAGACAAGGTCGCGGCGATCATCGAGCAGCTCCAGGTGCGATTCCGCGAAGTCTTCCGGATCATGACCCTCTTCCAGGTGCACGGCCCACCGCCGCGACCCGACGCGCGTCGCGACGACTGGCTCGCGATCGTGCGCGAACTGCTCCAGCCCGACCTCCACCGCCTCGCCGTCCCCGTCGAGATGCTCGGCTGGTACCTGCGGCTCGTGGCGTTCGGCTCCTCGATCGAACCGTTCAACAATCCGCGCCCCTTCGATGCCGCCGAGCTCGCCGGGCTCGTCGTGCACGGTGTCGCCGTCATGGACGGCACACCCCCGCTGCCCCCGCGCACCGCGACCAGCACATCCGCCTCACGCCGCCCCACCGCAGCCTGAACCACCGCCGCCTGAAACCCCCACCGCCTGAACCATCACTGCCTGAACGAAAGAAGCATCCGTGCTCGGCAAAATCCTCGTCCGCTACCTGAAGCCGTACTGGCTTCTCCTGCTCGGCGTCGTCGTCTTCCAGACGCTTCAGTCGATCGCCACCCTCTACCTGCCGGCCCTCAACGCCGACATCATCGACGACGGCGTCGCCAAGGGCGACACCGAATTCATCCTGATGACCGGCGGCCTGATGCTGCTGATCACCCTCGGGCAGATCGCCTGCGCCATCGCCGCCGTGTACTTCGGCGCGCGTGTGGCGATGTCGCTCGGCCGCGACCTGCGCGCAGGCGTCTTCAGCCGGGTGGGTGAGTTCTCCGAACGTGAGGTGTCGCGTTTCGGTGCCGCCTCGCTCATCACCCGCACCACGAACGACGTGCAGCAGGTTCAGATGCTCGTGCTGATGACCTGCACGCTGCTCGTCTCCACCCCGATCCTCGCCATCGGCGGTGTCATCTTCGCGCTCCGCGAAGACGTCACCCTGTCGTGGATCATGGTGGTCGCGGTGCCCGTGCTGCTGCTCTCGGTGGGGCTCATCATCGTGCGGATGGTGCCCCAGTTCACGAAGATGCAGGCGCGTATCGACACCGTCAACCGGGTGCTGCGTGAGCAGCTCTCCGGCATCCGGGTGATCCGCGCGTTCGTGCGGGAGGAGTCCGAGCGCCAGCGGTTCGCTGTCGCCAACGAAGAGCTCACCGACACGGCTCTGCGCGCCGGCCGGCTGTTCGCGCTCATGTTCCCCGTCGTGATGCTCATCCTCAACGTGTCGAGCGTGGCCGTGCTGTGGTTCGGCGCGTTCCGGATCGAAGACGGCGACATGCAGGTCGGCTCGCTGATCGCGTTCCTCAGCTACCTGATGCAGATCCTGATGGCCGTCATGATGGCCACCTTCATGGCCGTGCTGCTGCCGCGCGCGGTGGTTTCTGCGGGCCGCATCGGCGAGGTGCTCGACACCGAGCCCTCCGTCGTCGCCCCGCTCGCGCCGGTCACCGAGCTCACCACCACCGGCGAGCTCGAACTGCGCGGCGCCACCTTCGCCTACCCGGGCGCCGAGTCGCCTGTGCTGCGGGATGTGAGCTTCACCGCCCGTCGCGGCCGCACGACCGCGATCATCGGCTCGACCGGTGCGGGCAAGACGACGCTGCTCAACCTGCTGCCGCGGCTCTTCGACGTGACAGGCGGCACCGTGCTCGTCGACGGCGTCGACGTGCGCGACCTCGACCCCGAGCTGCTGTGGAGCCGCTTCGGCCTCGTGCCGCAGAAGCCGTACCTCTTCTCGGGAACCGTCGCCTCGAACCTCCGCTACGGCAACCCGGATGCGACGGATGACGAACTCTGGGAGGCCCTCACGATCGCGCAGGCACGCGACTTCGTCGAGGCGATGCCCGACCAGCTCGAGTCGGCGATCGCCCAGGGCGGCACCAACGTGTCGGGCGGCCAGAGACAGAGACTCGCGATAGCGAGAGCGCTCGTGAAACGCCCCGAGATCTACCTCTTCGACGACTCGTTCTCGGCCCTCGACACCGCCACCGACATGCGGCTGCGTCAGGCGCTGGCGCGCGAGGTGTCGGATGCGACGATGATCATCGTCGCCCAGCGTGTGTCGACCATCCGCTACGCCGACCAGATCGTCGTGCTCGAAGACGGCGAGGTCGTCGGCCTCGGAACCCATGACCAACTGCTGGAGACCTCGGCCGAGTACGCCGAGATCGTCGCCAGCCAGCTTTCCGCGGAGGAGGCGGCATGAGCGAGTCGAAGACCCCCACGGCGCCCGCGCGACCCCGGGGACCCGGCGGCGGCGGACCGTTCGGCGGCATGGGAATGCCCGCCGAGAAGTCGATGACGTTCTGGCCGTCGGCGAAGCGGCTGCTCGGCCGCCTGCGCGGCGACCTGGTCGGCGTGATCGGTGTCATCCTGCTCGGCACGGTCGGCGTGGTGCTGAGCGTGATCGGACCGAAGGTGCTCGGCGAGGCGACGAACATCATCTTCGAGGGCGTGATCTCGGCCCAGCTGCCGGCCGGCGCCACGAAGGAGCAGGTGATCGCCGGGCTCGAAGCGCAAGGCAACACGCAGCAGGCCGAGATGCTGCAGGGCATGGACCTGCGCCCGGGTGAAGGGATCGACTTCTCGGCCCTCGCGCTCGTGCTCGGCATCGTGCTGCTGCTGTACGTGTTCTCGTCGGTGTTCATGTGGCTGCAGGGCTACGTGCTCAACGGCATCACCCAGCGCACCGTGCTGCGGTTGCGTGGCGACGTCGAGGCGAAGATCCACCGGCTGCCGCTCAGCTACTTCGACAAGGTGCAGCGCGGCGAACTGCTCAGCCGCGTCACCAACGACATCGACAACATCTCGCAGAGCCTGCAGCAGACGCTGAGCCAACTGCTCACATCCCTGCTCACCGTGGTCGGCGTGATCGCCATGATGTTCTGGATCTCGCCGCTGCTGGCGCTCATCGCGCTCGTCGCGATCCCGCTCACCCTCGGCATCACGGTCATCATCGCGAGGCGCTCGCAGAAGCTGTTCGTGGCCCAATGGACCCACACCGGAACGCTGAACGCCCAGATCGAGGAGGGCTACTCGGGCCACGCCCTCGTGAAGGTGTTCGGACGTCACCGCGAGGTGCAGGCGCGCTTCGACGAGAAGAACGAGGAGCTCTACAAGGCCAGCTTCGGCGCCCAGTTCATCAGCGGCATCATCATGCCGGCGACGATGTTCGTCGGGAACCTCGTGTACGTGGCGATCGCGGTCGTCGGCGGCCTGCTGGTGGCGAACGGCTCGATGCGTCTCGGCGACGTGCAGGCGTTCATCCAGTACTCGCGCCAGTTCACCCAGCCGCTGTCGCAGCTGGGCTCGATGGCCAACCTGCTGCAGTCGGGCGTCGCATCCGCTGAGCGCGTGTTCGAGCTGCTGGATGCCGACGAGCAGAGCCCCGACCCGGTTCCGGCCGAGTCGCCGGAGGGCACCTCGGGTCGTCTCGCTTTCGAGAACGTGTCGTTCAGCTACGACCCCGAGAAGCCGCTCATCGACGACCTCTCGCTTGTGGCGGAACCCGGGCAGACGATCGCCATCGTCGGGCCGACGGGAGCCGGCAAGACGACGCTCGTCAACCTGATCATGCGCTTCTACGACCCGAGCGCGGGCCGCATCACGCTCGACGGCGTCGACACCACCCGCATGACACGCGACGACCTGCGCTCGCGCACCGGCATGGTGCTGCAGGACACCTGGCTGTTCGGCGGCACCATCCGCGACAACATTGCATACGGGCGTCCGGATGCGACGGAGGAGGACATCCTCGCCGCGGCGACCGCCGCCTACGTCGACCGTTTCGTGCACTCGCTGCCCGACGGCTACGACACGGTGCTCGACGACGAGGGCGGCAACGTCTCGGCGGGCGAGAAGCAGCTCATCACGATCGCGCGGGCGTTCCTCGCGCGACCCAACGTGCTGATCCTGGATGAGGCGACCAGCTCCGTCGACACCCGCACCGAGGTGCTCGTGCAGCGGGCGATGAGCGCGCTGCGCAAGGACCGCACGAGCTTCGTGATCGCGCACCGCCTGTCGACCATCCGCGACGCCGACCTCATCCTGGTGATGGAGAACGGCGCGATCGTCGAGCAGGGCACGCATGACGAGCTGCTCGCCGCGAAGGGTGCCTACGCACGTCTCTACGACGCGCAGTTCGCGGCGCCGCTCGAGGCGGAGGAGCCCGTGCAGGTTCCGGCGATGGCCGGTGCCATGGCGGGGCCGCCCACGACCGCGTCGATCGTGCAGGAGGCGCTCGCAGAAGAGGGCGCCCCCGAGAACTCGGAGTTGTAGAGCTAGCTCCAGCTAGGTGCGGGTGGACCCAGTTGCAACTGGGTCCACCCGCACCTTTCCGGGTCCGGGCGCTCGGGGTTTGCGCGAGCGACTACGCGGACTTGGCGGCGGCTGAGGCGGCGTCGTCGTCGGACGCCGTGCCGACGGGGCTGATGAGGCCGAGGTCGAGCTCGGGGCGGCTTCCCGCACCGAGCTCGTCGAGCACGGCGAACTCGTTCTGGGTGAGATGCTTCGGGTTCTCGTCGATCATGCGCGGCTCGCCGATCACCTTCGACTCGTCGAGGGCGTCGAGCTTGCGGGCCGTCACGAGCACCCGCTGTTCGAGCGAGCTGGCGAACGAGTTGTAGCTCGAGACGGTCGACTCGATCGAGCGCCGCAGCTTGTCCGCGTGATCCGACAGGGTCGAGAGGCGCGAGTAGAGCTCCTTGCCGAGGTCGAAGAGGCGCTTCGCATCTTCGGTGAGCACGTCCTGCTGCCAGGTGAACGCGATGGTCTTGAGCAGGGCCCACAGCGTGCCCGGGTTGGCGAGGATGATGCGCTTCGAGAACGCGTAGTCCATCAGGTTCGGGTCGGCCTCCATCGCGGCGGCGAGCAGCGGCTCGTTCGGGATGAAGGCGATGGTGAAGTCGGGGCTCGCGTCGAGGCCCGTCCAGTAGGTCTTGGATGCCAGGGCGTCGACGTGGCTCTTGACCTGCTTGGCGTGCTGCGCCAGGAGCCGGGTGCGCTGCCCCTCCTGCTCGCCCGTGGCCGTGGCGGGGATGGCACTGGCCTCGATGTACGAGTTGTACGGAACCTTGGCGTCGACGGGGATCGACTTGCCGCCCGGCAGCTTGATGACCATGTCGGGGCGGCGCGTGCCGCTCTCGGATTCGATGGTCGACTGCACGGTGAAGTCGACGCGGTTGAGCAGCCCGGCGGATTCGACGAGCGTGCGCAGCTGCGTCTCGCCCCACACGCCGCGAGTGGCGTTGTTGCGCAGCGCGCTCGCGAGCTGCTCGGCGGTCAGCCGCAGGCGCTCCTCGGATTCGGTGGCCGTCTTCAGCTGCTGCGACAGTTCGCCGTGCTGCTGCGCGCGCTGGGTCTCGAGTTCGACGACCTTGCGCTGCATCGCGCTCAGGGTCTCCTTCACCGGGGCCAGTTCCTGCAGCACCTTGTGCTCGGATGCGGCATCGGCCTGCCGCTGCTTCGTCTCGAGCTGCTGGCGCTCGATCAGGTCGCGGTACTGCTCCTGGGCGCCGGCCAGCTGCTCGCGCAGCCCGGCGAGCGACGCCTCGGCACCGGCGAGCGTGCGCTCGACCTCGGCGCGCGCGGCGGCTTCCGCGGCGCGCACCTCGGCGACCACCGCCGCGTGCCGCGCCTCGATGAGTGCCGCATCCGCTTCGCCGCCCGCGGGGGACCGGCGGGCGCGCAGCACCACCGCCGTCGCGACCACCCCGACCACGAGGCCGACGAGGAGTCCGATGACGAGGGGCAGCACAGCTTCCATGGGTGCAGTTTCGCAGCGGCCGCCGACATCTCGGCCCGTGGCTCCGGCGCGTTCGGCAGAAATGCGGGCTTTCGCGCTCGGTCACCGGCCGAAAATGTTAACGAAATGTCTCCGAGTAACCTCGGCGCTATGGCTACTGACATCCTCGACCACTGGGTCGGCGGCGCCGTGTTCACCGGCGAATCCGAGCGCACCGCACCCGTCTACAACCCCGCCAAGGGCGTCGTGCAGAAAGAGGTGCGCCTCGCCTCCACGGCCGACGTCGACGTCGCCGTGCAGACCGCGAAGGCCGCCCTCGACGGCTGGGCCGACGCGAGCTGGGCGAAGCGCTCGCAGGTGCTCTTCGCGTTCCGCGAGATCCTGAACGCCCGCAAGGGCGAGCTCGCCGCCATCCTCACCTCCGAGCACGGCAAGGTCACCTCGGATGCGCTGGGCGAGATCGCGCGCGGCCTCGAGGTCGTCGAGTTCGCGTGCGGCATCCCGCACCTCGCCAAGGGCGAATACAGCGAGAACGTCTCGACCGGTGTCGACGTGTACTCGCTCAAGCAGCCGCTGGGTGTGGTGGGTGTCATCAGCCCCTTCAACTTCCCGGCGATGGTGCCGATGTGGTTCTTCCCCGTGGCGATCGCGGTCGGCAACACGGTCGTGCTGAAGCCGTCCGAGAAAGACCCGAGCGCCGCCATCTGGATCGCCGAGGCGCTCAAGGAGGCGGGCCTGCCCGACGGCGTCTTCAATGTCGTCAACGGCGACAAGGAGAGCGTCGACGCGCTGCTGCACCACCCGGATGTGGCGAGCATCAGCTTCGTCGGCTCCACCCCCATCGCGAAGTACATCTACGAGACCGCGTCCGCCAACGGCAAGCGCGTGCAGGCCCTCGGCGGCGCGAAGAACCACATGCTCGTGCTGCCGGATGCCGACCTCGACCTCGTGGCCGACTCCGCTGTCAACGCCGGCTTCGGCTCGGCCGGCGAGCGCTGTATGGCCATCTCGGTCGTCGTGGCCGTCGAGCCGGTGGCCGACGAGCTGATCGCGAAGATCAAGGAGCGGATGTCGGGCCTCACCGTGGGCGACGGCACCCGCGGATGCGACATGGGCCCGCTCATCACGAAGGAGCACCGCGACAAGGTGGCCGGCTACCTCGACGTCGCCGTGACCGACGGCGCGGAGCTCGTGGTCGATGGCCGTGGCATCGAGGTCGACGGCGAGGCCGACGGCTTCTGGCTGGGCCCGACCCTCGTCGACAAGGTGCCCACCACATCCGCCGTCTACAGGGACGAGATCTTCGGCCCGGTGCTGTCGGTGGTGCGCGTGGAGTCGTACGACGAGGGCCTCGCGCTCATCAACGCGAGCCGATACGGCAACGGAACCGCCATCTTCACCAACGACGGGGGAGCGGCCCGCCGCTTCCAGCGTGAGGTGCATGTGGGCATGGTCGGCATCAACGTGCCGATCCCGGTGCCGGTCGGCTACTTCTCGTTCGGCGGGTGGAAGGATTCGCTCTTCGGCGACACGAAGGCGTACGGGCCGGATGCGATCCACTTCTTCACGCGCCAGAAGGCCGTGACTTCGCGCTGGCTCGACCCGTCGCACGGTGGCATCAACCTGGGCTTCCCGCAGAACGGTTAGGTGGTCGGTGGGGTAGCTAGCTCCAGCTAGCCCCGACCGGACCCAGTTGCAACGGGGTCCGGTCGATGGGATCTGGGTCGGCCCGGGGCCGAGCCCGCGTCAGGAGGTCGGCGGGAAGTCGATCGTCAGCTGCACCACGGCCTCGCCGTCCGCGATCTCGATCGCGCCGCATCCGGCATCCCACGTCGACACGCGCAGCACGCCCGCGGTGAGGGTGACGCCGTTCGCGCTGCCCTCCAGGATGTGCTGCTCCGCCGTCGATTCGGCGGCGTCGGCAAGGTCGTATCCGGCATCCGCGGCGATGCGGATGACGCGCTCGTCGAGGTCGGCCGTGTCGGGCACCACGATCGCGCTCTGCGCCCACGGGATGTCGCCAGCTGCGAGGAAGCCGCCGGTGCCGGGGTCGCCGCGCTCGCACACCAGGCGCCCGTCGGCATCCGAGACCTCCTCGACGAGCGGGGCGAGCTCTGTCGCCGCGACGTTCTCGGAGTAGCCGCCCGAGAGGGCGTTGAGCGCGAACATCAGCCCGGTGATGGCGACGATGGCGGCACCGGCGCCGATGGCGAGTTTCGCGGGTCCGGTGAGCGCCATGTCAGCACTCTACGGGCGAGATGCGGACGGCTTCAGGAGGCGACCGCGACGGCCGGCGGCACGGTCGACGCGATGCGGATGCCGGCGATCGTCGACAGTTCGGGGAGGTCGACGGCGCCGTGGCGTTCGGCGGCGTGGATCATGATCGCGGCGCACGCTTCGGCGTCTGCGACTGCATCGTGGTGGGGGAAGTCGTCGAAGCCGACCGCGGATGCCACGAGCGGCAGGCGGTACGAGTCGAGGGTGTAGGTCTTGCGCGCGAGCTGCAGGCTGCACATGTAGCTGTAGGCGGGGATGGCGAGGCCGGTGGCCGTGCAAGCCGACTTGATGACGCCCATGTCGAATCCGGCGTTGTGGGCCACCAGGATGTCGCCGTCGGCGAACTCGATCAGGTCGGGCAGTTGCTCCACCCAGCTGGGTGCCTCGAGCACGTCGTCGGCGCGGATGCCGTGGATGCGGGTGTTCCATTCCACGAAGTGGTCGTGCCCGGGCGGCGGCTGGATGAGCCACCCGATGCGGTCGACGATCTCGCCGTCGCGCACCTTGACCAGGCCGACCGAACAGGCGCTCGCACTGGACCCGTTCGCCGTCTCGAAGTCGATCGCGGTGAAGTCCAGTGGCACGTTCTGACTCTCGCACGGGGCACTGACGTCGGCCGCTGGGCGCGCCGCTCGGACGAGAACCTTGCCCCGATTCGCTCGGGCGACCGCCGCAGCCCTGCACGACGAAAGGAAGGGGCGCCCGACAGAAGGCGGGACCGCCGCCGGTCGTTTCTGTGCGACGGCTGACGGGCCGAAGGGCCGCACAAAGAGGCGGGGCCGTCGCCGGTTCTCCGGCGACGGCCCCGATGGTGGTTCCGTTGTGTGTTGCATGCGTTACCGCGCGCGCATCACCGCGAGCGATAGGGCGTAGTCGCGCTCCCTTTCGAGGCGTTCGCGGGCCAGCTCCTGTTCGCGGTACAGCACAGCCATTTCGAGCTGGTTCGCGCGGCGTTCGTGGCGGGCGAGCTCGCGGCCGGGGCGACGGCCCCAGCGGATGAGTGCCATGCCCAGGTGCAGTGCGGCGCGGTCGATGAGACCGACCCGGCGCTCGGGGCGCAGGATGTCGACGGTCTCGCTGGTCGTCTGCGTGGTGGTCTGACGCGTGGTGGGCGTCAAGGTGGTGTTCATTTCGGAGTCCTCAAATGTGGTGGATGGCGGACCGCTTCGTGGGCGATCCGGAGGTGCCTCTGTCTGGCACGGTACCGACCACCACCGACATGGGTGGGGTCGTGGACGGGACGTGATCCGGGAGTGCGGAAGCACCCCGAGGATCGGGCTTCGAGAGCGTCGCCACCGTCATGGACGGCGGCGCAGAGACGCTTAGCCTTCCCGGACGATGAGGACGCCGACGAAGCCGGCGGGCGCGAGCTGACGCTCACGGCGGGTGTTCTTTGCGGTAAACATGGCCGGCTCCTTTCGGTGTCTGGTGGCGCCGTCGTTCGGCGCACGAGGAGTCACGTTAGCGACTCCACGCATCCGGATGCAAGCATCCCGGGCGTGTCGCGGTCCAACCGCTGCGAATCGGCCTGACCGGGCCCGGGTACGCTTGACCCCCGTGGCTCTCACCATCGGCATCGTAGGACTCCCCAATGTGGGCAAGTCCACCCTCTTCAACGCGCTCACCAAGAACTCGGTGCTGGCGGCGAACTACCCGTTCGCCACGATCGAGCCGAACGTGGGCGTCGTGAACCTTCCCGACGAGCGCCTGCAGGTGCTCGCTCAGATCTTCGGCAGCGAGCGCATCCTGCCCGCCACGGTGAGCTTCGTCGACATCGCCGGCATCGTGAAGGGTGCGAGCGAGGGCGAGGGCCTCGGCAACCAGTTCCTCGCCAACATCCGTGAGGCGGATGCGATCGCGCAGGTGGTGCGCGGGTTCGACGACGCGGATGTGGTGCACGTGGCGGGCGCCGTGAACCCTGCCGACGACCTCGAGGTGATCACGACCGAGCTCGCCCTGGCCGACCTGCAGACCCTCGAGAAGGCGATCACGCGTCTCGAGAAGGATGTGAAGGGCAAGAAGGCCGACCCGGCGGTGCTGGCGGCGGCTCTGGATGCGAAGAAGGCGCTCGACGAGGGCACCCCGCTGTCGCGCGCGGCCGGCATCGATCTGGGTCTGCTGAAGGAGTTCGGGCTGATGACGGCGAAGCCGATCATCTACGTCTTCAACGTCGACGAGGCGGTGCTGACGAACGAGGCCCGCAAGGCGGAGCTCGCATCCCTCGTCGCCCCGGCGAAGGCGGTGTTCCTGGATGCGAAGGTCGAGTCGGAGCTGATCGACCTCGACCCCGAGGACGCGGCCGAGCTGCTCGCCTCGACCGGCCAGGACGAGTCGGGTCTCGATCAGCTGGCCCGCATCGGCTTCGACACGCTCGGTCTGCAGACCTACCTGACGGCCGGCCCGAAGGAGTCGCGCGCCTGGACCATCCGTAAGGGTGCGAAGGCACCGCAGGCGGCGGGCGTCATCCACACCGACTTCGAGCGCGGCTTCATCAAGGCGGAGGTGACCTCGTTCGAGGACCTCGTGGCGGCAGGCTCGCTCGGCGAGGCCCGCTCGCGCGGCAAGGCCCGCATCGAGGGCAAGGACTACGTCATGCAGGACGGCGACGTGGTGGAGTTCCGCTTCAACGTGTAGCGATCGCCCGCTTGCCCTTGTTTCAAGGGGAAGCGACGGCGTCGACCGACGTGGAGTCCGCAGGGAGTCCGCGTGAGCTGCGGTAGAGCTCTGCAGCAGCCGCTCTCGTGCGGTCCGCGGCGTCGGGCCAGAGGTGGCTGTATGTGGCGAGCGTGGTCGTCGCTTTGGCGTGGCCGAGCGCTCGCTGAACCGTCACGACGTCGCAGCCGGCGGCGATGAGACCGGACGCGTAGAAGTGGCGCAGGTCGTGCAGCCGGATTCCGGACAGACTGGCGTGTACGCCAACGTTCGCTTCAAGGCCTGACCTGTATGAGGGGCTGCCGCCCGGTTGGTGTGCGCCGCTAGAGTGTGCGCCATGATCGAGGGCGCCGTCGATGTGGTGCTGCGTGCCGAGGGTGGGATCGCAGCTCATACCTACACGGGCGTGATAGGTCAGCTGACTCGGGCGCTCGAGGAGATCGACCATGTGATCGACGCCGACGTCCGCCCTTGGTGGGCTGTGACGAGTACCGACTGGAGCGACCTCGGGGCGGTTGTTCAGTTGGCACCGTCGGTCCGTTCACGGGCGGCTCGCACGACGCTGGAGCTCAGTCGACCGGGTCAGGAACTTTGGGGCGGGGTCCGGAGCTTGGGAAAGCAACCTGAGATCCCCGCGGCGTTCACGGCTTCGATCGTTCAGCGCCTCTCCCGAGTGCGGCATCAAGTCAAGGCAGCTACGGGCCTTGCAGGAGTCTCAGTCGTGCCGGCGGGCCTGGACCGCAAGCCCGCCGAGATCAGCGAGCGGGTCGAGGAGAATGCGGTGAGGGCCGTCACCGCCTCGTCATTCGCCTACGGGTCGCTGGTCGGCCGCCTCGACCTCATCAGCTCCCGGGGCAAGCGGAGGATCGGGCTGCGGATCGACCACGGCTCCTCCGTGATGTGCGACGTCGAGGGACTCGAGCGCGAGCAGTACATGGAGTTGTTCGAGAAACGCGTCCTGGCCGCCGGGATCATCAAGCGCAACCTGCGTGGCCAGGTCCTGAGCCTCGTCGTCGACGAGCTCCTGCCGGCACCCACGCTCGAACCGCTGTCGGCGCGGATGCTCCTCGGGCGCCTCCCCGAACTCGGTGGCGACGGTTCGGCTGCTCAGATCATCAGGCGGCAGCGCGATGACGACTAAGCCGAGGATCTACGTCGACTCGTCGGTGTTCGTGAGCGTGCTCAAGAACGAGACGGCGACGAGCGCGATGTGCGTCTCTCTGCTTGAGGCTGCCGAGCGCAAGGACGTGCAGCTCGTCGCGTCGCGTCTGGTGTCTGTGGAGGTCGGGGCGTACCGCGGGGACCGGCCCGGCGAAGTCGCGGCCGACGAACTGATCGAGCGATACCTCGACGGCGTCGACACCGAATGGTCCGAGCTCGACATCATCGTCGCCCGAGAGGCAAGGCGGCTCTCGTGGGCACACAACCTTCGATCCGCAGACGCCATCCACCTCGCGACGGCGATCCGACGTCGTGCCACCCACCTCATGACCCTCGACGAGGGCTTCCCATTGGATCAGGTTGTGGGGGGCGTCCGCGTTTCTCTGCCTGAGGTTGTCTGGCACCCGACGTTGCTCGACGGCGAGAACGTCGCCTGACATCGATCTGTCGATGGCGCCTGCCATCGTCGAGTCACCCGAACGAGAGGAACCACCATGGGCGAAGGATTGGACAAGAAGCGCGAGGTCGGTCTGACGTTGCTGAAGCAGATCGGCGAGGCGGCGGAGGACGTCACTGCAGCTGAGTACCTCGAGCGCCTGGCGAACGCGTACGCGACGGTGGTGAGCGCAATGCCCTCCGACGCGAAGTCCGGCGGCATCGCCTAGATCCACCCGCGCCGCGGCGGCGCGTTGCCTCCGATAGTCCGCAGCGAGTCCGCAGCAACGTCAATCGTGGCCAATCATGCGCAGCCAGTCGGTGGCATGAAATCCCCGAAATTACTGGGAATACGACGCGCGGCAACTGCTAGCGAGCGCAGACGCCATGTTCCGCTTCAACGTCTAGCGCGCAGGGAACGATACCGTTCCCCCATGTCTGCCGGGATCGCCGATGCCAACCAGCCGCTGCCGTATGCGACCACGCCGCCGGAGGTGGTCGCCCGTTCCCGCACGCTGGGGCTCGTGGCGATGTATCTCGGGCTGGGAGTCTTCGCCGGTTCGGTGGTCGCGTCGATCCTCATGGGAGTCGCAGCGGGACCTTACGCGATAGCCGGACCGACCGGATTCAACGTCTACCTGCGCCTCGATTCCGGCGATCCGGTGGAATCCACCCTCGCCGTGCTGGCGCTCGTGCATGTCCTCCTGGGCACGGCGCTCGGGGCGTGGGCGCTCACCCAGGGCATCGTCGCGATCGCGACCCGCCGCGGTCGCGCGTTCGGTGTCGTGGGTCTCGTCGCCGCGTTCCTCGCACCGGGGGTCTCGCTCGCCGTCTACCTCGTGACGGCGGTCGCGAACGCGGGCTGAGTTCGGGCGCGCCTACCCGACGAACGCCGTCATGCGGATCGAGATCAGGATCCCGGGGATCTCGGCCCCCAGCTTGGCGGCGTAGCGGGTCGGCGGATCGACGGGGAACCACCGCAGGTACTCCTCGTTCATGCCCGCGAAGTCGGTCGGGTTCGCGAGCAGGATGCCCACCTCGACCACGTCGTCGAGGGTCCCGTCGGCTGCACGCAGGATCGCCTCGCAGTTGGCGAGGGCCTGGCGGGTCTGCTCTTGGATGGTGTCGCCGGCCACTGTGCCGGTCGCCGGGTCGATGCCTGTGGTCCCGGAGACGTACACGTGCGGTCCGGCTTTCACGCCCTGGCTGTAGCTGGGTGAACTCGGCGCTTCTGTGGTGGTGATGATCTGCCGCGGCATGTCGATCCTCCTCGATCGTTGCGCCCATGATCTCAGGGAGGATGGTCGCATGAGACACGGGATCGTGATCCTCCCGCAGGAGGACTGGCCGGCTGCCGCCCGCAAGTGGCAGCACGCGGAGGAGCTGGGCTTCGACCATGCGTGGACGTACGACCACCTGTCGTGGCGTGGTCTCGCGGGGGAGCGCTGGCACGCCACCGTCCCTACGCTCACGGCGGCCGCGATGGTGACGGAGCGCATCGGGCTGGGGTTCTTCGTCGCGAGCCCGAACTTCCGGCATCCGGTGCCGTTCGCGAAGGAACTCGCGACCCTCGATGACATCTCGGGTGGGCGCGTACTGGTCGGTGTCGGGTCGGGCGGCACCGGGTTCGACGCGTTCGTGCTCGGGCAGGGGGAGCTCACCCCGCGCCGGCGGCACGAGCGCTTCATCGAGTTCGCCGACGACCTCGACGCGCTGCTGCGGTTCGAGCAGCCCGGGTCCGGCGGCATCTCGTTCGACGGCGAGTGGTTCACCGCCGTGAACGCCCGCATGGTCGGGGCGCCCGCGCAGCATCCGCGCATGCCGCTGCTGATCGCCGGCAACGGTCCCAAGACGATCCGCTACGCCGCCGAGCGCGGCGACGGCTGGGTCACCACGGGCGGCAACGAGGATGCCGACCACGAGGCCTGGTGGGCAGGGGTCGCGGTGCTCGCGGCGAGGTTCGACGACGCCTTCGCGGCATCCGGTCGCCCCGGCGAGATCCGGCGCATCCTGTCGCTCGACGACGAGAACCGCTACTCGCTGCGCAGTGCCGCCGCCTACGAGGATGCGGTGGGCCGTGCCGCCGCGCTCGGCTTCACGGATGTGGTGGCCCACTACCCGCGCGCCCACGGCATCTACGCGGGTGACGCATCCGTGCTCGACCAGCTCACCCTCCGCGAATAGTCGTATTCGGGGCTGAAATCCGGCGGGTGGGGCCCCGAATGGGACTACTCGGCGCCGTGCTCGACCTCGGACGCGAGGCGGGGCTCGGTGCGCAGCGCCGGGTCGAAGCCGGCCTTGTCGGCGTAGAAGGCGCGGATGCGATCCATGTCGGCGGGAACGTCGCCGGTGAGTTCGATGGTGGGGCCGAGACCGGTGGTCATGGTGGTGCGGTCGACGTAGCCGAGGGTGACCGGCATGCCCGTCTCACGCGCGATGCGGTAGAAGCCCGACTTCCAGGGGCCCTTGTTCGTGCGGGTGCCGTCCGGGGTCACCACGAGTCCGAAGACCTCGCCGGCCTGCACGCGCTGAACCACTTCACCGACGACCCGCGCCGGGTCGGCACGATCGACGGGGATGCCGCCGAGGCCGCGCATGATCGGCCCGCGCCATCCGCGGAACAGGCTGCTCTTGCCGAGCCAGCGGAAGTTCATGCCGAGCTTCCATGCGATGCCGAGCATGAACACGAAGTCCCAGTTGGAGGTGTGCGGTGCGCCGATCAGAACCGTCGGGACGGTGGGCGCGGGCTCGGTCTTGAGGGTCCAACGGCTGAACGCCCAGAAGGTGTTGGCGAGCGCACGTCGGAGCATCGGGCAAGGGTACGGGAGCGCCTATGCATGCAGATGCATGTTCCCGACCGGGTCGCCGGGGCACGGCTCTCACTAGGCTGACCGCATCACGACCTGAGCAAAGGCGCACACGATGGCCCCCGTCGACCCCGCAGCATCCCCTCGCGTCTCCACCGGCACCCTCCCGCGTCAGCAGGAGGTGCAGGGGTTCGTGACCGACGCGTACGAGTACGCGCGGGGGGTTTCCGAGGGTGAGGTCGCGGCCTACATCCCCCGACTCGCCGAGGTGGATCCGGAACTCTTCGGACTGAGCGTCGCACGGGTCGACGGACCCGTCTACGAGGTGGGGGATGCGGGGGTCGCGTTCTCGATCCAGTCGATCTCGAAGGCGTTCGTCTACGCCCTCGTGTGCGAGCGCCTCGGGCACGATGCGGTGCGCGAGCGGGTGGGGGTGAACAACACGGGTCTCCCGTTCAACTCGGTCATGGCGATCGAGCTCAACGACGGGCATCCGATGAATCCGATGGTCAACGCGGGTGCGATCGCGACGACCGCCCTGCTGCCCGCATCGGATGCGGACGAGCGGTGGGCGCTCATCCGCGAGGGCCTCTCGGCGTTCGCCGGGCGGCGGCTCGAGCTCGACGGCGAGGTGTACACCTCGGAGGCCGACACCAACGACCGCAACCGGGCGATCGCGTTGCTGCTCGAGAGTTACGGCCGCATCGATGCGGGTGCGCTGGCCGCGGTCGACGTGTACACGCGGCAGTGCTCGCTGCTGGTGACCTCCACCGATCTGGCGGTGATGGGCGCGACGCTCGCCAACGGCGGCACGAACCCGATGACCGGCACCCGCGTGGTGTCGACGGAGGTGGCACGAGACACCCTGGCCGTGCTCGCCTCGACGGGGCTCTACGAGCGTTCGGGCGAGTGGCTGTTCGAGATCGGTCTGCCGGGCAAGTCGGGCGTCTCGGGCGGGATCGTCACCGTGTCGCCCGGGAAGGGCGCCATCGGCGTGTTCTCGCCACGCCTCGACGGCGCCGGCAACAGCGTGCGGGGACAGCTCGCCACCCGCTACCTGTCGCGCGTGCTGGGCCTCGACGTGTTCGCATCCGAGGTGTACGAGCACTAGCCGCGCCCGCGCATCCGCTGACACAGTGGGTGCATGATCCTGACGCTCACGATCGATCTCGACAAGCTGGGTGACGACACGGCCGGGGATGAGGTGGGCCGCATCCTGCGCTACTGGGGCGGGGCGGCGAAGGACCTCGACTGGTCGCAGCCCGTCGACTACCCGCTCATGGATTCGGGCTACACCGAGGTGGGAAGGCTGACGACGGCATGACGCCGTCTCGCCGCGACTGGCGCGTGCCGGATGTGCGCCGGGTCACGGGTGTGTCGGCGATCATCGTCGCGGTGGCGCTCAGCTACGAGGGGGTGCGGCAGTTCATCGACGGCGCGCGCCCCGGCCTCACCGACTACCCGGCCCTGGAGGACTTCTACGAGCGCACCGCCACCGGCACGCTCGTGGTGGTGCTGGCCGACACGGTGCTCATGACGAGCCTCATCGTCTTCTTCGGCTGTTTCCGCCAGCTCGTCACCACCCGGAGCCCCGGCCTCTCGTGGGTGGCCGACATCGGATTCGGGGCGGGCCTCGTGTACGTGGCGGTCACCCTCGTCGGCGACGCGATGTCGGGCGCGGCAGGGCTGGATGCGGGAGCCGGTCAGGCGGACGGCGCCATCATCCGGGGCCTCATCGAGGCGCACATGCTGCTGTTCGGCTCGATCGGCTGCATCCTCACCGCGCTCGTGATGGTGTCGGCCGGGTACCTGGTGCTGGCATCCTCGGTGCTGCCCCGCTGGACGGGCGTGTTCGCGTTCGTGGCTGCGGGGCTCAACTTGGCGGCGGTGCCGACGATGTTCGGGGGCACCGACGAGACCGACCTGTTCTCGGTGGGCGGGTGGGCGAACGCGGTGCTCGCGGTGTTCCCGTTCCTGCTGTGGGTGATCCTGGTCGGCATCTTCACGATCCGCGGCACCCGCAGGCATTCCCAGTGGGTGGGGCGGGGCCGGTCAGGTTCCGCTGAGGAGCGCGTCGCGCAGCTCGACTGAGAGGCCGGGCGGCACGTCGACCGGTACGGCGAGGGCGTGGAGGGCGCGCGAGTAGAAGTTGCGGGCGGATGCGGCGAGCGTGATGTCGACGATCTCGTCATCGGTGAGCCCCAGCTGCCGCAGGCGAAGCGTGTCGGCGTCGGTCATGGTGCGGGAGTCGCCGGAGAGCCGCTCGGCGAACTCCATCATCGCCACCTCCACCTCGGTGAGACCCGCGTCGTGGTAGTCGAGGGCGATCCGAGTGAGCTCCTCCTCGCTGAACACCTTGAGCGACTTGTTGCCGTGGGCGAGCCGGCACGCACGCGATCCGAGGGCCCCCGCCGCGGCGAGCGTGACGAGCTCGTAGCGGCGCAGATCCATGGTGCGAAGGGATGCGCGGATCAGCTGCTCGAAGGCGCGGAACGCGGCCGGGTTGTTCGCCATCACCCGCGTGTGCGAGGGCACGTAGCCGAAGGATGCGAGGTCGGCCGCATAGAGTTCGGCCGCCTCGCCGTCGACCTGGTCGGGCTCGGGGGTGCTGATGATCGTCATGCGTGGGCCTCCTGCGGCGATCCAACCACCGGCGACCGCATCCGGATAGCCCCGCACGGCCCTACCATGAGCGCATGGGGACACTTTTCTACGCGGATCAGGCCATCGAGATGGACGACCGCACGCTGTCGCACCTGAAGGTGGCGGTGGTGACGAAGCTGCGTCGCGGCGAGAGTTTCACCCTGTCGTGGGTGCACGCCGACGACGCCCCTGCAGGGCGCACCACCATCTGGATGCACGAGTCGATCGCGCTGCGTTTCGAGTTCGACGAGACCGAGCCGCCGGTGCTGCACCGTGAGTGGATCGAAGACATCCTGCGCTCGGCGAACACGACCGGCGGCATCCAGCTGACTGCCGAGCACATGGACACCGGTCCGCTGCCGGAGCTCGCGGAATCACCCGCCGACTCGATCTAGGCGTGTACCACGTTCCTCGGCCCAGCGGAACGGGTTGGCCGGATCTTCTGCAGAGGCGCACCCTTGGGTCAAGGGAGAAGATGATGAAAGCGCTGCTGTACGCGGGACACGAACTGCTCACCACCGATGACGTCGCAGACGCCCTCCTCGACTACGTCGAGGTGCTCCCTCTCAACCAGCCTCCGGAACGCGTGGTCATCCCCGCTCTCCGCGACGGGCTTCCGGTGACGGCGGAGGTCGTGCTCACGGCTGCGACCCCTGTCGCGGTCACGACGACGTCCATCCGCGACACGCATCTCGAGGGCGACATCTACGCGGTCGAGGTACTGCGGCGCAAGGCCGAGCGGGTGGCCGGGATCGGGTACGAGCCGAGGATGTGACCGGGCCGGCACCGCGCGTCAGCGGGCGGGGTGGTCCTTGCGCTTCACCGAGTTGTCTTTCGACTTCACGGGCTGTTCGGTGGCCGGGTCCTCCCCGAGCACGAGGCCGCGCGTCGAGCCCGCCTGCTGGGCGAGTTCTTCGAGCCACTCCTTGTCGATGAGCGGCATGCGGCTGCCCGAGTAGCGGAAGTACAGCGGGATGCTGGTGTCGAGCCAGATCGAGCTGCGGCCGTCGCCGACCTCGGGGGTGTCCCGCCAGCTGAGCATGAACGACTCGCGGCGTCGCAGCTTCGCGTTGACGACGAGTTCGAGGTGCGCGAGCACTCGGTCATCGAAGGAGATCTCGATGCCGGAGCTGCCATAGATGAGGGAGCCCACGTGCGCCTTTCCGGGTGAGGTCGCCGCCTGAGCGACGGTGCTGATTCTGAAGGTGATGCTACGGCACGCTCAATGGCGGCCGGCGAGGCGGGCGGTGATCTCGCGCGCGATCGCGACGACCGCCTCGCCGAGCGGCGCCCACCCGCCGGGTTCAACCGCCTGGCCCCGGAAGGTGAGTCCGACGGCGGCAGCGGGGTAGCCGGTGCTGTCGCTCGCGCAGGCGCCGACGGAGGCGTAGTCCTCGGTGATCTCGCCGTCTTCGGTGGCCCAGCCGCGCTCGCGGGTCTGGGTCAGCATCCGCTCGAGCTCGGCGAGGGTCGTGGGTCCGCGGTCGTTGCGGCGGATGAGGGCGCTGCGGTCGGGGTAGAGGGCGCGCACCTGCCCGGCGGGGAGGGCCGCCAGCATGGAGCGGCCGGTGGCCGTGAGATGTGCGGGCAGGCGAACGCCGATGCTGGTGACGGTGGTGGGTGCGCGGAACCCCTGCACGCGTGCGAGGTAGATGACGTCGGCGCCGCTCAGCACGGCCAGGTGGGCGACGACCGGGGCGGGGGAACGGGGCACGAAGCGCTCCAGCAGGGGCAGGGTGAGCCGGGTGAGCTGGGCGGCACGCTGCGGTGCGGCGCCGAGGTCGCCCATGAGGGTGCTCGGCCCGTAGGTGCGGTGCTCGGGGTAGTGGATCACGAAGCCCTCGTCCATGAGTACCCGCAGCAGTTGGTACACCGAGGATCGGGGCAGCGCGAGGTCGCGCGCGATGCTCGACGCCCGCGCGGGGGCCGCTCGTTCGCCCAGGTAGCGCAGGATGCCGAGGGCGTTGCGCGCCGCCGGGATGGTGGGCACGGTACCTCCTCTCGGCCCGCATCGCAGATCGTCTGAGATCTCAGACAGATTAGCTCCGTTCCCTCTCCCGTCGGGAGCCCCGCGTCGCTGGAATGGTCGCAACGCCCACGACGACGCAGGAGATGCCGGATGCCGCAGACCGTCCAGGTGGGGGCCGCGCCCCTCACCGCACAGCAGGTCGTCGCGGTGGCGCGGCACGACGCACGGGTGACGATCGCCCCCGAGGCCGTCGAGGCGATGGCGCGCTCGCGGGCCGTCATCGAGTCGCTCGCCGAGGACACGCGCCCCCACTACGGCATCTCCACCGGCTTCGGCGCGCTCGCCAGCCAGCAGATCCCGCGCGAGCGCCGTGTCGAGCTGCAGCGCTCGCTCGTGCGATCGCACGCCGCGAGTTCGGGCGCCGAGATCGAGCGGGAGGTGGTGCGCGCCACGATGCTGCTGCGCCTGGCAACCCTCGCGACGGGCCACACCGGCGTAAGGCCACAGGTCGCAGCCGTATACGCGGCCATGCTCGACGCCGACATCACACCGGTCATCGGCGAGTACGGGTCGCTCGGCTGCTCCGGCGACCTCGCCCCGCTCGCGCACATCGCGCTCGCCGCGATGGGGGAGGGGCCGGTGCGCGTCGGCGGCCGGCTGCTCGACGCGGGCGACGCCCTGCGCGCGGCGGACATCGAGCCGGTCGAACTGCACGAGAAGGAGGGGCTGGCCCTCATCAACGGCACCGACGGCATGCTCGGGATGCTGTGCCTGGCCCTCGCCGACCTCGACCGCCTGCTGCTCACCGCCGACCTCGCGGCGGCGATGAGCATCGAGGGGCTCGCGGGCACCGACACCGTATTCGCGGAAGACCTGCAGGCGCTTCGGCCGCATCCCGGGCAGGCGGCGTCGGCATCCGTCATCCGGATGATGCTGGCCGGCTCCCCGGTGATCGCGGCGCACCGCAGCGTCGGCTTCACCCGCGTCCAGGACGCCTACTCGCTGCGCTGCGCACCTCAGGTGCACGGTGCGGCGCGCGACACCGTCGAACACGCCCGCCGTGTCGCGGGGATCGAGCTGGCGAGCGCGATCGACAACCCGGTGGTGACGAGCGACGGCCGCGTCGAGTCGAACGGCAACTTCCACGGCGCACCCCTCGGCTACGTGCTCGACTTCCTCGCGATCGCGGTGGCGGATGTCGCCTCGATGAGCGAGCGGCGCACCGACCGCTTCCTCGACAAGGCCCGCAACGGCGGACTGCCGCCCTTCCTGGCATCCGATCCGGGGGTCGACTCGGGCCACATGATCGCCCAGTACACGCAGGCGGGCATCGTGAGCGAACTGAAGCGGCTCGCCGTGCCGGCATCCGTCGACTCGATCCCGACGAGCGCGATGCAGGAGGACCACGTGTCGATGGGGTGGAGTGCGGCCCGCAAGCTGCGTCGCTCGATCGACGGGCTGGGGCGGGTGCTCGCCGTCGAGCTGATGACGGCCGCGCGCGGCATCGACCTGCGGGGTGAGGGTGCGGCCCCCGCCACCTCCCGGGCCGTCGCAATTCTGCGCGAACGCATCCCGGGCCCCGGGCCCGATCGCTTCATGTCGCCCGATATCGCCGCTGCCGTCGACCTCGTCGTCGCCGGGGCACTCGTGGAAGACCTGCTCGTGAAGGAGTCCGCATGATCACCGCACACCGCGGCAGCACGCTGCACACCCTCGGCTGGCCGCAGGAGGCCGCCCTCCGCATGCTGCAGAACAACCTCGACCCCGAGGTGGCCGAGCATCCGGATGAGCTGGTCGTCTACGGCGGCACCGGCAAGGCCGCCCGCGACTGGCCGAGCTTCCACGCGATCGTGCGGTCTCTCGAGACCCTTCGCGGCGACGAGACGCTGCTCGTGCAGTCGGGCAAGCCGGTGGGCATCATGCAGACCCACGAGTGGGCGCCCCGCGTGCTGCTGGCGAACTCGAACCTGGTGGGCGACTGGGCCAACTGGGACGAGTTCCGGCGGCTGGAGGCGCTCGGGCTCACCATGTACGGGCAGATGACGGCCGGCTCGTGGATCTACATCGGCACCCAGGGCATCCTCCAGGGCACCTACGAGACCTTCTCGGCGGTGGCCGCCAAGCGCTTCTCCGGCACCCTGGCCGGCACGATCACCCTCACGGCCGGGCTCGGCGGCATGGGAGGCGCGCAGCCGCTCGCCGTCACCATGAACGACGGCGTCGCGATCTGCATCGACGTCGACCCGTCGCGCATCCGACGCCGCGTCGACCACGGCTACCTCGACGTCGAGGCGACGAGCCTCGAGGACGCGCTCGCGCAGGCCTACGCCGCGCGCGACGCCCGCCGGGCCCTGTCGATCGGCGTGCTCGGCAACGCCGCCGACCTGGTGCCGCGGCTGCTCGCGATGGGCGCCGAGATCGACATCGTCACCGACCAGACGAGCGCCCACGACCCGCTCGCCTACCTGCCGCTCGGCGTCGCCTTCGACGACTGGGCGGAGGCGCGCAAAGACCCCGGCTTCGCCGACCGCGCCCGCGAGTCGATGGCGGTGCACGTGGAGGCGATGGTCGGGTTCCAGCGCGCGGGCGCCGAGGTGTTCGACTACGGCAACAACATCCGCACCGAGGCGCTCGCTGCGGGGTACGCCGACGCGTTCGCGTTCCCCGGGTTCGTGCCCGCCTACATCCGGCCGCTCTTCGCCGAAGGCAAGGGACCGTTCCGCTGGGCGGCGCTCTCGGGCGACCCCGCGGACATCGCGAAGACCGACAAGGCCGTGCTCGAGCTGTTCCCCGAGAACGAGTCGCTCGCGCGCTGGATCCGGCTCGCCGGCGAGCGCGTGCACTTCCAGGGGCTGCCGGCCCGCATCTGCTGGCTCGGCTACGGCGAACGCGATGTGGCGGGCCTGCGGTTCAACGACATGGTCGCCTCGGGCGAGCTCGCCGCTCCCCTCGCGATCGGCCGCGACCACCTCGACTCCGGCTCGGTGGCGAGCCCGTACCGCGAGACCGAGGCGATGCTCGACGGGTCGGATGCGATCGCCGACTGGCCGCTGTTGAATGCACTCGTGAACACCGCATCCGGGGCCAGCTGGGTCTCCATCCACCACGGCGGCGGTGTGGGCATCGGCCGGAGCATCCACGCCGGGCAGGTGACGGTGGCGGATGGCACGGCGCTCGCGGGGGAGAAGATCGCGCGCGTGCTGCGCAATGATCCCGGTATGGGTGTCATCCGGCACGTCGATGCCGGCTATCCGGAGGCGGTCGCCACGGCGCATGAGCGCGGTGTGCGGGTGCCGATGGAGGAATAGCCGTGGCGCTCTACGACGACCCGCTCTGGCCGCGCGCCGGGGGCTGGCCCGCGCCGTCGGGGCATGCGGATGTCGTGTTGGTCGGGGTTCCGACGTGGCGCACCTCGATCACGCCCGGCTCGACGCACCTCACTCCCGCGGCGGTGAGGGAGGCGCTGCGGCGGTACTCGCTCGAGACCCCGCTCACGATCGCGGACGCGGGTGACCTCATCGATCCGGACGCCTCGCCGGCTGAGGCGGCGGCGGCGATCGGGGCGCTCGACGCGTCGCTCGTGATCGCGTTGGGGGGCGACAACGCGGCGACCGTGCCGGTGGCGCTCGGACGCGCTGCGGGGGCGCTCGTGACCGTCGACGCCCACCACGACCTGCGCGACGGCGTCTCGAACGGGTCGCCCGTCCGGCAACTGCTCGAGGCCGGCATCCCCGGGCCGCGCATAGCGCAGCTCGGCATCGAGCCCCTCGCGAACTCGACCGCGTACCGTGCCCGGGCGGAGGCGGCGGGCATCGCGGTCGTCACCCGCGGCGAACTCGTGGGGGGCTCGCTCGGGCGCGCGATGACCGACGCGCTCGACGGGATGCGGGGCGAGCGGGTGCACGTCGACATCGACGTCGATGCCTGCGACCGCGCCGTCGCCCCCGGATGCCCGGCATCCGTTCCGGGCGGCTTCTCGGCACTCGAGCTGCGGGATGCGGCCCGTGCCGCAGGTGCGCACCCGTCGGTCGTCTCGATCGACTTCACCGAGGTCGACGCGGCCCTCGACACCGACGACGGCCGCACCGTGCGGCTCGTCGCGTTGTGCGTGCTCGAGGCGATCCGCGGGTTCGGTACACGCACGAAGGAGGCGACCGGATGAGCGCGCTGCTGATCGACGGCATCGGCCAGCTGGTGACGGGGGAGGGCGAACGGCCCGTCGTCTCGGATGCGGCTGTCGTGATCGACGGCGACCGCGTCGCCTGGGTCGGGGAGTCCGCCACGGCGCCGGATGCCGACGAGCGCGTCGACGCCGAGGGACGAGCCGTCATCCCCGGCTTCGTCGACTCGCACACCCACCTCGTGTTCGCCGGCGACCGCTCCGACGAGTTCGAGGCGCGGATGGCGGGCCGCAGCTACAGCGCGGGAGGCATCCGTCGCACGGTCGCGGCCACGCGCGCCGCATCCGACGAGGAGCTGCTGCGCCACGGGCGGGGCCTCGTTTCGGAGGCCCTCCGGCAGGGCACGACGACGATCGAGGTGAAGAGCGGATACGGGCTGAACGTGGCGGACGAGCTGCGTTCGGTGCGGATCGCGCGTGAGCTCACGCCGGAGGTCACCTTCCTGGGAGCTCACGTCGTGCCTGACGGGATCGAGCGCGACGCGTACGTCGATCTCGTCGCAGGCGAGATGCTCGACGCGTGCGCGCCCCACGCGCGCTGGATCGACGTGTTCTGCGAGACGGGGGCGTTCACCGTCGAGGAGACCGAGCGGATCCTGCGGGCGGGCGTCGCGAAGGGGCTCGGAGCACGCCTGCATGCTGCGCAGTTGGGCCCGTCGGATGCCATCGGCCTCGCCATCGAGCTCGACGCCGCGAGCATCGACCACTGCACGTTCCTGCGCGACGACGATGTCGAGGCGCTCGCCGGCAGCGGCACGGTCGCCACCCTGCTGCCGGGGGCCGAGTTCTCGACCAAGCAGCCCTGGCCGGATGCGCGGCGGCTAATCGATGCGGGCGTGACGGTCGCGCTCGCCAGCGACTGCAACCCGGGCTCGAGCTACACGACGTCGATGCCGTTCTGCATCGCGCTCGCGGTGCGCGAGATGGGTATGACCCCGCTCGAGGCGGTGCTCGCTGCGACGGCGGGCGGCGCCGCGGCCGTCCGCCGCGACGATGTGGGCCGTCTCAGGGTCGGCAGCCGCGCCGATCTCGTGATGCTCGACGCGCCCGGCTACGTTCACCTCTCGTACCGGCCCGGCGTGCCGCTCGTGCACCGCGTCTGGGCGGGCGGAGTCGAGGTCTAGCGCACGCAATCCACCGCGCACCGGCACTGCAGCCGGTGACCGCTGCACGGCAATTCCCGCTCCGTCGCACGGCAGTTCGCCGGTTCCGCACTGCTTTCGAGCTGACGCCCGTCGACGCATGTCAACGTCGCTCCATGGAGAGCTCACGGCCATCCGGAGCCGCGACCGGGCCGCGTGGTCCGCTGCGCACCTCGGACTTCGTCAACGTTCCGCCGCGTGGCGCGCCCCTCGTGGTGCTCATGATCGCACTGGTTCTGGTCACCGGGTCGGCCGTCGGATTCCAGGTGGTGGGCGGCACCTGGCCGAGCTGGCTTGTGCTCCTTCCTTTCGCGGTGCTGATCGCGTCTCCTGCGTGGATGCGCATGCTCGCCGAGCGCAGCTGGCCGAGCTCACCGGTCCCGCATCCGTGGTTCGAACAGTTCGTGCGCCTGACGGCGACGGGGCTCACCGCGGCTGTCGTCATCGCGTCGATCGTGTCCGCTCTGGTGCTCGCCTGGGGGATCTTCGCCCTGCAGTGCGTGTTCACCGCGATCACCGCGCCGATCGCGCTGCGGCGCTACCCGGGCTTCCTCCCGCGCGCACAGAAGGAGCACGATCCGCTGCCCCCGTTTCGCTAGGGTCACCTCATGACTGTGACGCCGCCGCCACCGCCCGCAGCCTCCCCGGCACCGGATCCGGCGCCCGTCGTGATCCCCGATCCGTCGCATCGGAGCATCTGGGTGCTCGCCGGTGTCGCCGTCGCGGCGATCGCCGGATGGATCGTCAACATGGTCGCCGGGTTCGGGTTCCCGCAGAACGCGCCCGTCGAGTGGGTCTACAACGCCGGCATCTCGCTCGACCTCATCGCCGTCGCGATCGCATCCGGCATCGGGGCGCTGCTCTCGATCCGCCCCCGGCCGGTGCGGATGGCGCGGGTCTTCCCGTGGTTGGGCCTCGGTTTCGGGGTGGTCGCCGTCGTCGGCTGGGCGATCTCGTCGGGCGGCATGTGGGACACGCTGCTGTTCGGCGGGCGCGGCCGGTACATGATCGACGTCGGGGGAGCGTTCTACCTCGGCGCCGTCTGGAGCCTCGGCGCCATCTTCAGTGCGTACGGCTACCGCAGGCCCGCGCGCCCGGGCCACAACGCGGCCGCGATCGCCGGAATCGCGCTGTGGGCGGTCGTGCTCGTGGGCGTGCTGCTGTCGGCGGTGCTGTACGCCGCCGATCTCACCGACTGATCGCCAGCAGTTCCCGTTCCTCGTCGTCGCTGAGGCCTGCGCGCCGGGGCCGCTCCGCCCCTTCGTGCAGCTCCCAGGCGAGCATGTCGGCGAGGGTCTGCTCGAGCGGCCGGGTCACGAGGCCCGCCTCGCGCGCCCGCGTCGTGTCGTGGGCGTTGAGACCTGCGAGCTCGTCGGGCAGCCACAGCGGAAGCGACTTCGGGCCCGACCACGGCTCGACACCGTGCGTCGTCAGCCAGGCGGCGTCGCGCTGCACGAGCTCGCCGCTGTACCCGGCGACGGCCCGCGCCGTCGACAGGTGCTCGGTGAGCGGCATCGTGGGGCCGGCGACGTTCATGATCCCTGTGGTGCGGTTGCCGGCGGATGCGATGAGCCAGTCGGCCAGGTCGCGCACGTCGAGCAGCTGCACGGGCGTGTCGGCATCGGGCACGAGCACTCGTCCCGGGACCGCCGGGTGGGCGAACCGCAGCGGCCAGTAGCCTCCGCGCCCCGACCAGTCGGCGGGACCCCCGATGAGGCTCGGCCGGGCGATGAGGCTGCGTGCGGCGCCCACTCCGTCGAGCACGGCCCGCTCGCACGCCACCTTCGCGGAGCCGTAGTCGTCCACGTCGACGAGCAGGTCGGCATCCAGTGGGGGCAGCAGTTCGGACGTCTCATCGGTGCCCTGTGTGGCCATGTCGGCGTACACCGAGCACGACGACACGAACACCCAGTGCGTCGCCGCCCCGGCGAGGGCGGTGACGGCGCTGCGCGCGTGCCCCGGATGCCGTGTCACGTCGATCACGGCATCCCAGCTCTCGGATGCGGCGTCGTCGTAGGCGCCCGGCGACTGCCGGTCGGCGAGGAAAGCCGTGGCACCCGGAGGGATCGGGCCCGCCTCGCCTCGGGCCAGCACCGCCACCTCGTGCCCCGACTCGCGCGCTGAGCGCACCAGTTCCCTGCCGAGCCAGGCCGTGCCGCCGAGGATGAGGATCCGCATCCGTCTATGGTCTCGCACCCATCGGGTAGGCTGCCCCCGACAACCGAATACTGGCCGCACGCGATGCGGGAGAGCCGACGCATCGACGCCGGCACCGAAGGAGCAAGCCTCCCCGCCAAACTCTCAGGTACGTGTACCGCATCGACAGGCCGCTCTGAAAAGTAGTTCCGCCGAGCGGAGCTCGCCCACGGTGAAAGCGACCACCAGTCGCGAATCTCTCAGGCACCGATGACAGAGGGGGAGTTCCACCGACAATGCGATCGGAGAACTCGCCCATGACCGAAGCCACCGAAGGAACGACACGTCGTTCCCCCCTCGATGCCGTGCACACGGCCGCCGGGGCGAGCTTCACCGACTTCGCCGGCTGGCAGATGCCGGTGCGTTACAGCTCCGACCTGGCGGAGCACCACGCGGTGCGCACCGCGGCGGGGCTCTTCGATCTCAGCCACATGGCCGAGATCCTGGTGCTCGGCCCCGAAGCGGCCGCAGCGCTCGACTACGCGCTCGCCGGCCGCATCTCGGCCATCGAGGAAGGGCAGGCCAAGTACAGCCTCCTGCTCGCCGAAGACGGCGGCGTGATCGACGACCTCGTCGTGTACCGCACCGGCCCCGACCGCTTCCTCGTGGTCGCGAACGCCGGCAACCGGTACCCGGCCGCGGAGGCGCTTCGCGAGCGCGCCGCATCCTTCGACTGCGTCGTCGACGACGAGTCCGACGACATCGCCCTCGTGGCGCTTCAGGGCCCGAAGGCCGAGGAGATCCTGCGCAACGTGGATGGCTTCGACATCCCCGAGCTCGACGGGCTGCGCTACTACCGCGCGATAACGGGCGACTTCCGGGGCCACGAGGTGCTCGTCGGCCGCACCGGCTACACGGGCGAAGACGGCTTCGAGTTCTTCCTCGACCCGGATGCCGCCGCATCCCTGTGGGACGCGATCGCCGAGACGGGTGCGGGCTCCGGCCTCATCCCCTGCGGGCTCGCCTCGCGCGACACCCTGCGCCTCGAGGCCGGCATGCCGCTCTACGGCCACGAGCTCACGCGGGAGACGTTCCCGGTGCAGGTCGGTCTCGGCCGGGTCGTCGTGCTCGGCAAGGAGGGCGGGTTCGTCGGCGAGCAGGCCGTCGCCGCAGGCCCCGGCCCCGATGCGCCCGTACTCGTCGGGCTCGCCGCCGAAGGCAAGCGCGCGGGCCGCGCGGGGTACCCCGTCTTCGGCTCCCCGGATGCCGACCAGGATCCGGATGCGGCGGGCGAGATCACCAGCGGCGCCCTGTCGCCGACGCTCGGGTATCCGATCGCGATGGCCCTCGTCCACCCCGACCTCTCCGAAGTCGGCACCACCGTCTACATCGACGTGCGCGGAACCCGCATCCCCGCAAGCGTCGTCGCACTGCCCTTCTACTCGAGAAAGAAGAACTGATGTCGCCCGACGCCTCCCTCAAGTACACCGCCGAACACGAGTGGGTCGCCGTCGACGGCGACGTCGCGCGCATCGGCATCACCGCGTACGCCGCCGACAAGCTGGGCGACGTCGTGTTCGTCGACCTGCCGAAGGTGGGCCAGGCGGTCACCGCCGGCCGCGTCGTCGGCGAGATCGAGTCGACCAAGTCGGTGGGTGAGCTCTACGCGCCGCTCGACGGCGAGATCGTCGAAGCGAACGACGCCGTCGTCGCCGACCCGTCGCTCGTGAACTCCGACCCGTTCGGCGCCGGATGGATGATCGCCGTGCGCTTCACCGAGCTTCCCGCTCTCCTCACCGCGGACGAGTACGCCGCGCTCACGGCCGAGTGATGACGGGGCTCTTCGCCGATCGTCATATCGGAACGGACGCACCCGCCCAGAAGCAGATGCTCGCCGCGCTCGGCTACCCGAGCGTCGACGCGCTCGTCGATGCGGCGATCCCTGCCGGCATCCGCCTGCCCGCCGACGCCCCGACGACGCTGCCGCCCGCCGCGAGCGAGACGGAGGCGCTCGCCGAGCTGCGCACCCTCGCCGAGCGCAACCGCGTCACCCGGCCGATGATCGGGCAGGGCTACTACGGCACCATCACGCCCTCGGTGATCCAGCGCAACGTGCTCGAGAACCCCAGCTGGTACACCGCCTACACGCCGTACCAGCCCGAGATCTCGCAGGGGCGGCTCGAGGCGCTCATCAACTTCCAGACGATGGTCACCGACCTCACCGGCCTCGCCACGGCGAACGCGTCGATGCTCGACGAGGGCACCGCCGTCGTCGAGGGGATGCTGCTGGCGCGACGCGCATCCGGGTCGAGCTCGAACGTGTTCCTGGTCGACGCGGACGCGCTGCCCCGCACGAAGGCGCTGCTGCGCCACCGCGCCGAGGCCGTCGGCATCGAGCTGCGCGAGACCGCGTACGACGCGGCGCCTATCGAAGCGTTCGGCGCGTTCATCCAGTACCCGGGCGCGTCCGGGCGCCTCTGGAACCCGTCCGAGGTGATCGCGGCCGTCAAGGAGCACGGCGGCGTCACCGTCGTCGCCGCCGATCTGCTCGCGCTCGCCCTCATCACCTCGCCCGGTGAACTGGGCGCGGATGTCGCCGTCGGCACCACCCAGCGCTTCGGTGTGCCGCTCGGCTTCGGTGGTCCGCACGCGGGCTACATGGCGGTGCGGGCGGGGCTGGAGCGCCAGCTGCCCGGCCGCCTCGTGGGCGTCTCGCAGGACGCCAACGGCTACCCCGCCTACCGCCTCAGCCTGCAGACCCGCGAGCAGCACATCCGCCGCGAGAAGGCCACCAGCAACATCTGCACCGCACAGGTGCTGCTCGCCGTGATGGCGTCGATGTACGCCGTCTACCACGGCCCCCGTGGCATCAAGGGTGTCGCCCACCGCGCCAACCGCATGGCCAACCTGCTCGCCGACGCCCTGACCGAGGGTGGCGTCGCCCCCGTGCACGAGCTGTTCTTCGACACCGTCACGCTGAGCGTGCCCGGGCGTGCCGCGCATGTCGTGGCGGCCGCGTCGGCCGAGAACGTGCTGCTGTGGCAGGTCGACGCCGACACGGTGCAGTTCTCCACCGACGAGACCACCACCCCCGCCGACGCCCTCGTCGTGCTGCGGGCGGTGCTCGGCGACGCGGCACCCGCCGAGCTCGGCTTCAAGCCCGTCTCCCGCTCGATCGACCCCGATCACATGCGCCAGACGGAATACCTCACGCATCCGGTGTTCCAGACCCACCACTCCGAGACCGGCATGATGCGGTACCTCAAGTACCTCGCCGACAAGGACTACGCGCTCGACCGCGGCATGATCCCGCTCGGGTCCTGCACCATGAAGCTCAACGCGGCCACCGAGATGGCGGCCGTCACGTGGCCCGAGTTCGCCAACATCCACCCGCTCGCACCCGAAGCCGACACGGCCGGCTACCTCGAGCTGATCGGTCAGCTCTCCGGCTGGCTCGCCGACGTCACCGGCTACGACGAGGTCTCGCTGCAGCCGAACGCGGGAAGCCAGGGCGAACTCGCGGGCCTCCTCGCCATCCGCGGCTACCACCGGGCCAACGGCGGCGAGCACCGCACCGTCTGCCTCATCCCCTCCAGCGCCCACGGCACCAACGCCGCCAGCGCGGTGCTCGCGGGCATGAAAGTGGTCGTCGTCGCGTGCGACGATCTCGGCAACGTCGACCTCGACGACCTGCGCGCCAAAGTCGCCGAGCACGCCGACGACCTCGCAGCGCTCATGGTCACCTACCCCTCCACGCACGGCGTCTACGAGCACGAGATCCGCGCCGTCACGGATGCGGTGCACGAGGCGGGCGGGCAGGTGTACGTCGACGGCGCCAACCTGAACGCCCTGCTCGGCTACGCCCGCTTCGGCGACTTCGGGGGAGACGTCTCGCACCTGAACCTCCACAAGACCTTCTGCATCCCGCACGGAGGCGGCGGCCCCGGGGTCGGACCTGTCGCCGCGAAGTCGCACCTCGCGCCCTACCTGCCGGGTGCCGGCGGCGACCGCGACGCCAACCCGATCAGCGCCGCCCCCTACGGCAGCCCCAGCATCCTGCCCATCTCGTGGGCGTACGTGCGGATGATGGGCGCCGAGGGCCTGCGACGGGCGACGGGCTCGGCGGTGCTCGCGGCGAACTACATCGCCGTGAAGCTGCGCGACCACTTCCCGGTGCTCTACTCGGGCGACAACGGGCTGGTCGCCCACGAGTGCATCCTCGATCTGCGACCGCTTCGTGAAGCAACCGGTGTCACCGTCGACGACGTCGCCAAGCGCCTCATCGACTACGGCTTCCACGCGCCCACCATGTCGTTCCCCGTCGCGGGGACCCTCATGGTCGAGCCCACCGAATCCGAGAACCTCGCCGAGCTCGACCGCTTCATCGCGGCGATGATCGCCATCCGTCAGGAAGCGGATGCGGTCGGCGCCGGACGCTGGCCCGCGGGCGACAACCCCCTCGCCAACGCGCCGCACACGGCGGAGTCGGTCATCGTGGGGGAGTGGGAGCACCCCTACACCCGCGAGGAGGCCGTCTACCCGGTGCACACGCTCGTGCACGGCGGCAAGTACTGGCCCCCGGTGCGGCGCATCGACCAGGCCTACGGCGACCGCAACCTCGTGTGCGCGTGCCCGCCTGTGGAGGCGTTCGCGTAGGGGTCAGGCGGGCGGGGGCGGCAGATCGAACCGCTTCGCGCCCGCCGTGGGCTCCGGGAACAGGCGCCGCAGCTCTTCGCGGATCTGCTCGGCGCTGCGGTAGGTGAGGCCGAGCATGGCGACGTGCTTCCAGCGGATCACGCCGTCGCCGTCGAGGATGAACACCGAGCGGCGCACGGCGAGGTTGCCGAGCATCACGCCGTATTCGCGTGAGACGCCCGCCGTGTCGGCGAGCAGCGGGAAGCTGATGCCCTGGGCTCGGGCGAACTCCTCGTGGCTCTCGACGCCCTGCAGGCTGATGCCCCACACCTGGGCGCCGAGGTCTTCGAAGCCCTTGAGCTGGTCCTGGTAGCTGCAGAGCTGCTCGGTGCAGACCTTGCTCGCGTCGAGCGGGTAGAAGGCGAGCACGAGCGGCTTGCCGCGCGCCGCGGTGAGGCTGAAGTCGGTGTGCTCGACGGTTCCGTCGTGGAACCGGATGCCGGCGAGGGTGAAGTCGGGTGCGTGGTCGCCGATCTCGGTCCCTGTCACGGGTTCGACTTTACGTGACGCGTCACCTTCGGCAGGCCGCCTCGGGCACCCCGTTCCGGGGGGCACCGGGCCGTCGCGGAGGCCTACTCCGGCGGCGGGGGCAGGTCGAATCGCGCGGCGCCGGCTCCGGGCGGCGGGAGTTCGAATCTGGGGGCGCCGGCGGGCGGCGGGGGGAGTTCGGGTGCGGCCGGTTCGGTCGCCTCGGTCGTCAGCTCCCCCTGGTCGGGCGTGGACATGCGCGCGAGTCTACGGAGGCCGTGCGGGGGCGGCGAGTCCCCTATCCGGGGAGGCCGAAGAGCCCAGGCCAGGCGGTCGCCACCCAGGGGTAGACGATGAACACGGTCGCGTCGAGCAGGAAGTGCGCAACCAGGAACGGCAGCAGCCGGCCGGTGCGCGCGAACAGGAAGCCGAACAGGATGCCCATCGCGAGGTTGCCGATGAAGGCGCCGGGTCCTTGGTAGAGGTGATAGCTGGCGCGGAACACAGAGGTCACGAGGATGATCGGCCAGATGCTCCACCCCAGCTGCTTCAGCCGGGCGAAGAGGTAGCCGAGCACGACGAACTCCTCCTGGATGGCCGCGCGGGCTGCCGACATCAGCAGCACGGGCACGGTCCACCAGTGGTCGCCGAGGCCCGACGGCTCGACGGCGACGAACAGGTTGAGCGCGAGCCCGCCGAAGTAGAGGGCGATGCCGGGGATGCCGATGGCCGCCACGAGGGCGACCCCCCAGCCGATGTCGCGCCCCACCCTGGTGCCGTCGAGCCCGAGGGCGCCGAGGTGGGGGCGGCGGGGCGCCCACAGCAGGAAGCACACCAGCAGCACGGGGACGAGCGCGAAGCAGATCGAGAGCAGCTGGTAGATGAGGTCGAAGATCTCGAGGTCGCTGCGGGAGGGGTTGAGCGTCGTGGTCTGGTCGCGGAGGGATTCCTCCCGCGTGTACCGGTAGGCGAGGGCGACGATCGCGTAGACCGCGGACTGACCGAGGCCGAGCGCGAGCACGATGGCGATCTCCCACCAGATCCGCGCTCGCGAGAGCGCGGGGGCGTGCGCACCGGGCGGAGGCGGGGGACTCGTCGTGCTCATCCGCGCGCGAAGGGGCGGTCGAGGGGCTGCGCGGGTACCACGGAGTCGATGCTACGCCGCGCATTACCCGCGATCGTGCGCAGCATTCTGCAACCGCTTGCAAGATACGTGCGTGAAAACGCCCCATACGCATGATCGACGCGTATCCGTTTCCTCCTTGTAACGATTTCTTGATCCGGTTTGGCGGTGAGTTCAACCCGACTTAAGGTTGCAGCCATCACCGCCATGCGTGCCACACGCCCGCATGGCGTCACATTGTGTACAGGAGGAATCGTGCGACTCACTCGCATCGCAGCAGCTGCCGGAGGCGTCGTCATCGCCTCTGCGCTCGTCCTCTCCGGTTGCGCGGCCGACAACGGCGGCGGCAACGGCGGAGGATCGAGCTCGGCGATCATCACGGTCCAGAACAACGAGCCGGAGAACCCGTTGATCCCGGCCAACACGAACGAGGTCGGCGGCGGTCTCGCCCTGCAGAACCTCTTCGCCGGTCTGGTCTACTACAAGGCCGACGGGTCGATGGACCTCGACGTCGCCGAGTCGATCGAGTCCGACGACAACCAGACCTGGACCATCAAGGTCAAGGACGGCAAGAAGTTCACCGACGGCACCCCCGTCACCGCCGAGTCCTTCGTGAAGGCCTGGCAGTACGGCGCATCCGACCCCGAGTTCCTGAACCAGTGGTGGTTCGGCAACATCGAGGGCTACTCCGCCGAGGGCGGCGAGGACACCCTCGCACTCGAGGTCGTCGACGACCTCACCTTCACGGTCAAGCTCGTCGCGCCGCAGTCGGACTTCCCGCTGAGCCTCGGCTACACCGTGTTCTTCCCGCTGCCCGAGGTCTTCTACGAAGACACCGAGGCGTTCGGTGAGGCCCCGGTCGGCAACGGCCCGTACAAGCTCTCGGAGACCGGCTGGGTCCACGACGAGCGCATCTCGCTCGTCAAGAACGATGACTACGACGGCCCGCGTGCCCCGAAGAACGGTGGAGTCGACCTCGTCGCGTACGCGACGCAGGAAGCCGCCTACGCCGACCTGCTCTCGGACAACCTCGACGTCATCCAGCAGGTTCCGACCAACGCGCTCGGCACCTACAAGGACGACCTCGGCGACCGTGCCGTCGACCAGGCTGCCGCGATCTTCCAGTCGTTCACCATCCAGTACTCGATGGCGCACTTCGCGGACGACGAAGAGGGCAAGCTGCGTCGCGCGGCGATCTCGCACGCGATCAACCGTGAGGAGATCACCTCGGTGATCTTCCAGGGCACCCGCACCCCCGCCGTCGACTGGACCTCGCCGGTCATCGCCGGCTGGTCGGACTCGCTTGACGGCTCGGACGTGCTCGCGTACGACGAGGCCAAGGCCAAGGAGCTGTGGGCTCAGGCTGACGCCATCGCGCCGTGGTCGGGTCAGTTCGGTATCGCGTACAACGCCGACGGCGGCCACCAGGCCTGGGTCGACGCGACCGCGAACTCGATCAAGAACGTGCTCGGCATCGACGCGGTCGGCGTTCCGTACCCCGACTTCGCCGGTCTGCGTACCGAGGTCAACAACCGCACCATCACCTCTGCGTTCCGCAGCGGATGGCAGTTCGACTACCCGGGTGCGTACAACATCCTGGGTGCGCTCTACCTGACCGGTGCCGGCTCGAACGACGCCGACTACTCGAACCCCGAGTACGACAAGCTCGTCAAGGCCGGTTCGACCGCCGACACGATCGAGGACGCCAACGCGGAGTTCGCGAAGGCTCAGGAGATCCTGTTCCAGGACCTCCCGGCGATCCCGCTGTGGTACGGCGCTGTGAACGCCGGCTACTCGTCGCTGGTCTCCAACGTCGAGTACGGTTGGGACAGCTGGCCGATCGTCTACGAGATCACCAAGGAGTAACTCCCTTCACCGTGGGGCGGCGGCTTGCACGCCGCCCCACAGTGTTGTGCCGGATTCCGAATTCCTAGTGAGATCACGTACCACATGACCGCATACGTCATCCGTCGCCTGTTGCAGGCGCTGCCCGTCTTCCTCGGGTCGACTTTCCTCATCTACACGATGGTGTTCGCGCTCCCCGGCGACCCGATCCTCGCGCTGTTCGGCGACAAGACGCCGACCCCCGAGCAGCTGGCCGCCCTGCAGGAGCGTTTCCACCTCGACCAGCCGTTCCTCGCGCGCTACTTCATCTACCTCGGCGACCTGCTGCAGGGCAACCTCGGAACCACCTTCTCGGGCCAGTCGGTCAACGAGATCCTGGCGAGGACCTTCCCGAACACGCTTCGGCTCGCGCTGCTCGCCATCCTGATCCAGCTCGTGTTCGGTGTGGCCTTCGGCCTCATCGCGGGGCTCCGCAAGGGCGGCTTCTTCGACCACGCGACCCTGCTCGTGAGCCTCGTGCTCATCTCGATGCCCGTCTTCGTGCTCGCCTTCGTCGCCCAGTACTTCTTCGGCATCCAGCTCGGCTGGTTCCGGCCCACCGTCGGGCCGGGCGCGCCATGGTCCGACCTGATACTCCCGGCGATCGTGCTGTCGGCGCTCAACTTCGCCTTCGTCCTCAGGCTCACCCGCGCCTCGGTCATCGAGACGCGTCAGCAGGACTTCGTGCGGATGGCGGCGGGCAAGGGCCTGTCGTCGCGCCGGATCATCCCCGTGCACGTGCTGCGCAACTCGCTCATCCCCGTGACGACCAACCTGGCTGCCGACTTCGGCATCCTGATCGTCGGCGCCACCGTCACCGAGGGCATCTTCAACGTGCCAGGAGTCGGTGCGGAACTGTTCAAGGCAATTCGCCGGCACGACAGTCCCGAAGTCGTCTCGATCGTGACGATCCTGGTCGTCATCTACGTTCTTGTGAATCTGGGCATCGACCTGCTCTACGGCGTGCTCGACCCGAGGATCCGCTATGTCAAGTAAGAATCCTGTCCGCACCATGCCGCGCTACGTCGCGGAGGTCGACGAGGGCGGCCTCGGTGCCGTCGACGCCGTCCGCATCGGCGAGCGCAAGAGCAACCTCTGGCTCGACGCCTGGCGCGACGTGCGCCGTCGCCCGATGTTCTGGATCTCGGCGATCTTCATCGTCTTCATCGTGATCGTCGCGCTGTTCCCGACCCTGTTCACGCAGGTGCCGCCGAACGACGAGTGCTTCCTGTCGAACTCGAACGGCGGGCCCCAGCCGGGGCACCCGCTCGGGTTCACCCTGCAGGGCTGCGACGTCTACTCGCGCATCATCCACGGCACCTCGACGTCGCTCTCCGTGGGCCTCATCGTGACCGCGCTGACCATCCTGATGGGTGTCGTCATCGGCGCCTTCGCCGGCTACTTCGGCGGATGGCTCGACTCGCTGCTGATGCGCGTCGGCGACATCTTCTTCGCGATCCCCTACGTGCTGGCCGCCGTCGTCATCATGTCGATCTTCCTGAAGGACCGGAACATCTGGGTGATCTCGTTGGCGATCGGATTCTTCGCGTGGCCCTCCACGGCGCGAATCCTGCGATCCGAGGTGCTGCGGGTGCGGCAGTCCGACTTCGTGATGGCATCCGAGGCCCTCGGCCTCAAGAAGGTGCGCACGATGTTCACGCACGTGATGCCCAACTCGATCGCGCCCGTGATCATCATCTCGACCATCGGCCTGGCCGGTGCGATCACCGCGGAGGCGACCCTGTCGTTCCTCGGCGTCGGGCTTCCGAACAACATCTACATGTCGTGGGGCAACGACATCGCGGCAGCTCAGAACGACCTGCGCACCAACCCCATGACTCTGATCTACCCCTCGATCGCCTTGTCGGTGACCGTGCTGAGCTTCATCCTGCTCGGCGAGGTCGTCCGCGATGCGCTCGACCCGAAGGCGAGGGCTGTCCGTTGAGCGATCAGGCACGAACGGGGGCGCTCGAGCCGCTGCTCTCGGTCGAGAACCTCGAGGTCGCCTTCAAGACGCAGGAGGGCTTCGTGCCCGCCGTGCGGGGCGTGAGCTTCGACATCTACCCCGGCGAGACGCTCGCCATCGTGGGCGAGTCGGGCTCGGGCAAGTCGACGACCGCGCACGCGATCATCAACCTGCTGCCCGGCAGCGGCCAGGTCACCGGCGGCAGGGTCATGTTCGAGGGGCGCGACCTCACGAAGCTGAAGCGCGGCGAGATCGAGGACGTGCGCGGCAAGCTCATCGGACTCGTCCCGCAGGACCCGATGAACAGCCTCAACCCGGTGCACCGCATCGGCTTCCAGGTCGAGGAGACCATCAAGGCCAACGGGCTCGCGACGACCAAGCGCGACGTCCGCAAGCGCGCGATCGAGGTGCTGAAGGAGGCCGGCCTGTCCGATGCCGACTCGCGCCTGCGTCAGTTCCCGCACGAGTTCTCGGGCGGCATGCGTCAGCGCGTGCTCATCGGGATCGGCCTGTCGTCGCATCCGAAGCTCCTGATCGCCGACGAGCCCACCAGCGCGCTCGACGTGACCGTGCAGAAGACGATCCTCGACCACCTCGAGCGGCTGACTGCGGAGCGCAACACCGCGGTGATCTTCATCACCCACGACCTGGGCCTCGCCGCCGAGCGCGCCGAGAACCTGGTCGTCATGCACCGCGGCAAGATCGTCGAGTCGGGTCCCGCGATCGACATCCTGCGCGATCCGCAGCACCCGTACACGAAGCGTCTCGTCTCGGCGGCGCCCAGCATCGCGTCGACCCGCATCCAGTCGGGGGTCGCAGCATCCCCGGAGCACGCGATCACGATCCGTGACCGCACCCCCGAGACGCGGGCGTCGGAGACGCCGGCCATCGAGTTCCAGGATGTGACGAAGGTCTTCAAGATCCGCACGGGCGGTTTCCGGTCGGTGCCGTTCACGGCTGTCGACAGCATTTCGTTCAAGGTGCCCAAGGGCTCCACGATGGCTCTGGTGGGCGAGTCCGGTTCGGGCAAGTCGACGGCCGCCAAGCTGCTGCTGCGGCTCGAGACGAAGACCTCGGGCAAGATCCTCGTCGACGGCAAGGACACCGACACCCTGCACGGAAGCCAGCTGCTCGCGCTGCGTCGCAAGATGCAGCCGGTGTTCCAGGACCCGTACGGATCGCTCGACCCGCTGCACAGCATCGGCAACACGATCGCGGAGCCGCTGAAGGTGCACCGTGTGGGCAATGCCGCCTCGCGCAAGGCGCGTGTGCTGGAAGTGCTCGACCAGGTGTCGCTTCCCGCGAGCGTCGCATCCCGCTACCCGAACGAGCTCTCGGGCGGGCAGCGGCAGCGCGTCGCCGTGGCGCGTGCGCTGACGCTCAAGCCCGACATCGTCGTGCTCGACGAGGCCGTCTCGGCGCTCGACGTGCTCGTGCAGGCGCAGGTGCTCAACCTGCTCGCCGATCTGCAGTCGGAGCTGGGTCTCACCTACCTGTTCATCACGCACGACCTCGCCGTCGTCCGCATGATCGGCGACTACGTCTCGGTGATGCAGCGCGGCAAGATCGTCGAGCAGTCCTCGGTCGATGAGGTCTTCGACAACCCGCGCGAGAAGTACACGCAGGATCTGCTGGCCGCCATCCCGGGCGCGCGCATCGAGCTCGGCGCCTGACCGGCCGACACGTTCGAGATTCGGCGCCCCGGGGGTAACTCCGGGGCGCCGAGCCGTTCTCGGCGGGTGCGGCCGAACGCTTAGGGTTGAGAGGGTGAGAGGCGCACGGATCGGCTCAGTCGCGCTCGTCGCGCTCGTCGCGGCGGTGCTCACCGCCTGCACCGACCAGCACCGCGTCGTCGAGGGCAGCACGGCCACCGTCGCGGTGAACGGCACGCTCACCTCACTCAACGCGAACAGCTCGTACGGGCGCGCGTCGGCACTCAACGCCGATGTGGCCTACCTCACGGGTTCGTCGTTCGCGTACGCGGATGACGCGTACGGGCTGGTCGACGACGCGAGCTTCGGCAGCGCCGAGGTGACCGCCGACGACCCGCTGACCGTGCGGTACACGATCGCCGACGGCGCGACGTGGTCGGATGGCGTGCCCGTCACCCCCGGCGACCTGCTGCTCGCGTGGGCGGCCAACTCGGGCGCGCTCGACACGGCAGATGTCGACGTGCAGCAGTACGTCGACCCCGAGACGGGCCGGCTCGGTGAGCTTCCCGACGGTGTCGTCCATTTCGACGGCGCCATCGGCCGCGGCCTCGAGCTCGCCACCCAGACGCCGCAGCTGGGCGACGACGGACGTTCGCTCTTCGTGCACTACGACGAGTTCACCCCGGGCTGGAAGACGGCGCTCGCGCCGGGCCTGCCCGCGCACGTGGTGGCGTCCCGCGCGCTGGGGCTGCCGCTGGGCGATGACGATGCATCCGAGACCGCCGACCCGCAGCCGGCGGATGCCGCGGCGGCCGTGAAGGCGCTCGAGGAGGCGATCACCGGCGGCGACGCCGACGATCTCACGGCGATCGCGAACGTCTGGAACAGCGGCTTCGACCTCACGGGAGCCGCGCCCGATCCGGAGCTGCTCGTCGCGAGCGGACCGTACCGCGTGAGCGTCGTCGCCGACGGCGAGGTCACCCTGACCGCGAATCCGCGGTACCGCGGGTCGCGGGCGCCCGCGATCGAGTCGCTCGTGCTCACGACGGTCGAGGATCCGGCCGAGCTCGTGCGGAGGTTCGAGGACGGCGAGGTCGACGTCGCAACCCCCGCCCCGGATGCCGATCTCGCATCCGAACTCTCCGGCGTCGCCGGGGTGACCGTCGTCGCGGGCTCGGAGAGCACCTTCGAGCATCTCGACCTGCAGTTCGCCGACTCGAAGTCGAACGCCTTCGCCGACCCGCGGGTGCGGCAGGCCTTCCTGCACGTCGTGCCCCGCCAGGACATCCTCAACGAGCTGGTCGCGCCGGTGCAGGCGGATGCGGGGCTGCTCGACTCGTTCGTGCTGCGTCCCGGGGCGGACGGCTACGCCGAGGCGGTCGACGGCAACGGTTCCGCCGACTACCGCGCCACCGACGTGGACGCCGCGCAGGCGCTGCTCGCCGAGGCGGGCGTCACGGCTCCCGAGGTGTGCATCCTCTACGACCCCGCCGATCAGCGGCGTGCGCAGGAGTTCGGGCTGATCCAGGAGTCGGCCGCCCGCGCCGGATTCGCGGTCACCGACTGCTCCCGCGCCGACTGGCGCGACCTGCTGGGCGTCGCCGGCGCATACGACGCGGCCCTCTTCGCCTGGGACACCACTCGACTCGGGCCGTCGGCCGTCGCCGCCGTCTTCCGCAGCGACTCGGCGATCGCGAACCTCAACCACTACAGCAACCCCGATGCCGACGCGATCATCGACCAGATCGTCGCAACCGACGACGCCGACGAGCAGACGCGACTGCTGACGGAGCTCGACGGCATCCTCTGGGCGGACGCATACGGGGCGCCGCTCTTCGCCCACCCGACCCTGACGGCGGTCTCGGACCGGGTCGCCGGGGTGAGCCGCTCGCCGCTCGCGAGGGGCGTCTTCTGGAACGCGTGGGAGTGGACACCGGGCGTCAGCCCGACGCCGGAGCCCTGACCCGCTAAGATAGATGGGCCGCGGCCCTCTGAAGCGCCGCCATCCGACTTTTCCCTCCCATCCTTCTCGAGGTTCCCGCATGCCCATCGCCCACCGCTCCGACCTGCGCAACGTCGCGATCGTCGCCCACGTCGACCACGGCAAGACGACGCTCGTCGACGCCATGCTCCGCCAGACCAACTCCTTCGGCTCGCACGAGCACATGGAGGAGCGCGCCATGGACTCGAACGACCTCGAGCGTGAGAAGGGCATCACGATCCTCGCCAAGAACACGGCGATCTCGTACGAGGGCAAGCACGCCACCGACGGCCCCGTCACCATCAACGTGATCGACACCCCCGGCCACGCCGACTTCGGCGGCGAGGTCGAGCGCGGCCTGTCGATGGTCGACGGCGTGGTGCTCCTCGTCGACGCGAGCGAGGGCCCGCTGCCCCAGACCCGCTTCGTGCTGCGCAAGGCGCTCGAGGCGAAGCTCCCCGTCATCCTGCTGGTCAACAAGACCGACCGCCCGGATGCGCGCATCGACGAGGTGGTCGAGGAGAGCCACGACCTGCTGCTGGGTCTCGCGAGCGATCTGCACGACGACGTGCCCGACCTCGACCTCGACTCGATCCTCGACGTGCCGGTGGTGTACGCATCCGGCCGCAACGGTGCCGCATCCTGGAACAAGCCCGCCAACGGCGAGCTGCCCGACAACGACGACCTCGAGCCGCTGTTCGACGCGATCCTCAAGCACGTGCCGGCCCCCGAGTACGACGACGAGGCGCCTTTGCAGGCGTGGGTCACCAACCTCGACTCCTCGCCGTTCCTCGGCCGCATCGCCCTGCTGCGCGTCTTCGCCGGGCAGATCAAGAAGGGCCAGACGGTCGCCTGGGTGCGCAACGACGGCAGCCACTCGAACGTGCGCATCACCGAGCTGCTCAAGACTCGTGCCCTCGACCGCTACCCGGCCGCGGAGGCCCACGCGGGCGACATCGTGGCGGTCGCCGGCATCGAAGACATCACGATCGGCGAGACGATCGCCGATCCCGACGACATCCGGCCGCTCCCCGCGATCGAGGTCGACGAGCCGGCCATCTCGATGACGATCGGCACCAACACCTCGCCCATCGTCGGCAAGGTCAAGGGGCACAAGCTCACCGCCCGCATGGTGAAGGACCGCCTCGACCGCGAGCTGATCGGTAACGTCTCCATCCGCGTGGTCGACATCGGTCGTCCGGATGCGTGGGAGGTGCAGGGCCGCGGCGAGCTGGCCCTCGCGATCCTCGTCGAGAACATGCGCCGCGAGGGCTTCGAGCTCACCGTCGGCAAGCCGCAGGTGGTCACCCGTCAGGTCGACGGCAAGACCTACGAGCCGTTCGAGCACCTGACGATCGACGCCCCCGAGGAGCACCTCGGCGCCATCACGCAGCTGCTCGCCGCCCGCAAGGGCCGCATGGAGGGCATGACCAACCACGGCACCGGCTGGGTGCGCATGGAGTTCATCGTGCCCTCGCGGGGCCTCATCGGCTTCCGCACCGAGTTCCTCACGATCACCCGTGGCACCGGCATCGCCAACGCGATCTCGCACGGCTACGAGCCGTGGGCGGGCACGATCACGACCCGTGTGAACGGATCGATCGTCGCCGACCGTGCGGGTGTGGTGACGCCGAACGCGATCGTCACGCTCCAGGAGCGCATGTCGTTCTTCGTGAAGCCGACGCAGGAGGTCTACGAGGGCATGGTCATCGGCGAGAACTCGCGCGCCGACGACATGGACGTCAACATCACCAAGGAGAAGCAGCTCACCAACATCCGCTCCTCCACCTCCGACAACTTCGAGAAGATGACCCCGTCGCGGGAGCTGACGCTCGAGGAGTGCCTGGAGTTCGCCCGTGAAGACGAGTGCGTCGAGGTGACCCCCGAGATCGTCCGCATCCGCAAGGTGGCGCTCGACGCCACCGAGCGCGCCCGCGCCGCCTCGCGCCTCAAGCGCCAGAACGCCGGCAACTGACGATGTCGCGCCGCATCCGGATCGCCGCAGCTGCGGCAGGGCTGGCCGTCGCCGCGGGCGTGCTCACCGGGTGCTCGCTCATCGAGGCGCCGGTGCGCGATCTCGTAGACCAGGCCCAGGAGGCGAATCCGCTCGGCTCCGTGCCCTCCGACTTCCCGTCGGAGGTCCCGCTGGTCGAGGGCGACGTGCTCGTCGGCCTCACGCCCACCGAAGGCACCTGGAGCGTCACGATCGGTGTCGCCGACGAGGCCGCGGCGGAGCAGTCGGTGACCCTTCTCGAGGACGCCGGTTTCGTGGAACTGGTCGAGGGCTCGAAGACGTTCACGAGCGACGCCTACAACGTCGTCGTGCAGTGGGCCGCGGTCGATGGCGGCGGGGTCGGCGTGGCCTACGTGGTGACCGCGAAGTAGCTCAGCCGAGCAACCCGTCGCCGATCGAGGCACCCTTCTCGACGCCCGCGGGGATCGCGAAGACGGCCGACCCGACGTGCCGCAGGTACTCGTTGAGGCCGTCGCGGGCGAGCGAGCGCTGCACCGTCACGAAACGTTCCGGATCCTTCTGGAAGCTGAGGAAGAACAGCCCCGCGTCGAGGCGGCCGAGGTTGTCGTTGCCGTCGACGAAGTTGTACCCGCGACGCAGCAGCCGGATGCCGTCGTTGACGTCGGGGTGCGCGAGGCGCACGTGCGCGTCGGGGGCGATCACCGGGTCGCCGTTCGGGTCGGTCGCGTCGAGGTCCAGGGGGGTGAACTCGCCGCCGCCCGACATGGGGCCGCCGTCGCCCTTCGTGCGGCCGACCAGATCCTCCTGCTCGGCGAGCTGCACGCGGTCCCAGCTCTCGATGATCATCCGGATGCGGCGGGCCACCAGGTAGGTGCCCCCGGCCATCCACGCCTGGTCGCCGCCGTCGGCCCACACGTGCTCGTCGACCGCATCCGTCTCCTCCGCCTTGAGGTTGGCGGTGCCGTCTTTGAAGCCGAAGAGGTTGCGCGGGGTCTGCTGGGTGACGGACGTCGACGAGGTGCGGCCGAACCCGAGCTGCGACCAGCGCAGGCTCGCGCGGCCGAACGCGATGCGGCTGAGGTTGCGGATGGCGTGGACGGCCACCTGCGGGTCGTCGGCGCACGCCTGCACGCACAGGTCGCCTCCCGAGCGTTCCGGTTGCAGCGCGTCGCCCGCGAAGCGGGGGAGGGGTTCGAGGGCCGCCGGCCTGCGGTCGGCGATGCCGAAGCGGTCGACGCCGTCGGCGGTGGTGAACAGGCTGGGGCCGAAACCGAACGTGAGGGTCAGCCCTGACGGGGGAAGGCCGAGGGCCTCGCCGGTGTCCTCCGGCGGTGCGTAAGGAGATCCGCCGACAGCTCCGGTCTCGCCGACCTCGAGACCCTGCGTGATGCGGGCGGCGGCGGCCGTCCAGTCGGCGAGCAGGCTCTCCAGGTCGGCGCGGGTGGCGCCATCCGCCATGTCGAATGCGGCGAAATGCAGGCGGTCCTGGGCGGGGGTGGTGATGCCCGCCTGGTGCTCACCGTAGAACTCGTACCGGGTATCCGGGGTCACCCCCGAGCCGCCGGTGGTGGCCGCCGTCGCGATCGCGGCACCGGCCGCGCCGCCGACGACGAGCCCCGCCGCCCCCGCCCCGGCGGCGCCGAACAGCGCGCGCCGGGTGAGCCCGCGATCCGGATGCGCGCCCGCGGTGGCGGGTGCGGCATCCGGATCAGGGGTGACGGGTTCGGTCATCAGACTCCGAGGACGGTGCTGGTGAGCTGCGACAGCGGCTCGGCGAGGGCGTTGACCGCGTCGGAGAGCTGCTTGCGCTCGGCGTCGGTCACCTGATCGTAGGGCGTGAAACCGCCATCGATGCTGCCGTACTGGGCGAGCACGTCCTCGAGGGCCGCGAACTGGGTGTCGATCTCGGTGACGAGGGCCGCGCCGTCGTCGGTCTGCGCGGCGATGGCCTTCACGTTGCCGAACGCGACCTCTGCACCCTGTACGTTGGCGGCGAAGTCGGTGAGGTCGGTGTGGGACCACCAGTCCTCTTCGCCGGAGATCTTGCCGGTGGCGACCTCGTCGAGCAGGCCGATGGCGCCGTTGGAGATGTCGGCGAGGCTCACCTCGAACGACGGGTCGGAGACGAGGTCGAAGAGTTCCTGCACGTTCTCGACGAGTCCGGCGCCGAACTCGGCACGCTGCTCGGGGGTCGACGGCGCCCAATCGAGCCAGGCGCTCTGGCCGTCGGAGTTGAGGCCGTCCGCGGCCGGAACCCAGAGGTCCTTCTCGATGCGGTGGAAGCCGGTCCAGTCGAGACCCTCGGCGACCGCATCCACCTCGCGGTAGTCGATCTTCGGGTCGAGGTCGCCGAACGCCTCGGCCGTGGGCTCGATGCGCTCGTACGAGACGCGGGCCGAGTCGAACAGCGAGCGGGCCGTCTCGTCATCGCCGGCCACGTACGCGTCGACGAACTCCTGCACCTGCGGCAGCAGCTCGCCGGCCTGCGAGCGGATGTAGGCGATGTAGTTCACGACGGCCTCGTCGATGAGCTCCTGGCGGTCGGCGTCGACGGCGGCGGCCTCACCGGTCACCGTGAACTCGGCGACGCCCGTCGGGGCGCCCACGAGCTGGAACTTGCACGCGGTGTAGTAGGTGCCGGGGTCGAGTTGGGCGACGTAGCTCACCGTCTGGCCCGGGGTCACGTTCTCCTTCTCGCCCACGATGCGCAACTGGTCGTCGGCGAGGATCTCGAACTCGTTCACATCCGTGCCGTTGTTGGTGAGCTCGAAGGTGATCGCCCCCGCCGTCGCGGTGGATGCCGAGACGTCGCATCCGGTGTCGGTGATGTCGACCGTGAGTGCGGTGCCGGCGGGGCTGTTCGGCACGCAGCCGGCGAGCACGAGCGCGAGGGCGCCGGCGGCTGCTGCCGCGGCGATCGGGCGGATGGGGCGGTTGGGCATGGTTCTCCTCGGTGGCGGTGCCCGGGCGGGCTGGTCGGACGGATCAGGCTGTCGGTTCCACCGCATCCGCGGTCGCACGGGGCGGCAGCGGGCTCCCGGCCGTGCTCCCGGTGGGGCGGGGAGCTCGGCGGCTGAGGCGGAGGAACACGATGCTCGTCACGACGATGTAGGCGAGCCAGGCGATGAACTGGGCCCAGGTGGGCTCCGGGGTGAAGTTGAAGATGCCGGCGAGCAGTGCGCCGTACCAGCTCGTGGCGGGCACGAGGTGCGCGAGGCTGAATGCGGGCTGACCCCACCCGGGGATGACACCCGCCTCCTGCAGGTCGCCCACGCCGTAGGCGAGCACGCCCGCGGCCACGAGGATGAGGAAGAGGCCCGTCCAGCGGAAGAAGACGGCGAGGTTGATGCGCACGAAGCCGCGGTAGATCAGGTACGCGATCACGATCGCGGCGAGGATGCCGAGCACGGCGCCGATCGTGCCGAGCACGGGCTCGCCGGTCGACTTCACGCTCGCCCACACGAACAGGGCGGTCTCGACGCCCTCGCGTCCGACGCTCACGATGCCCACCAGCACGAGCGCCCATCCGCTGCCCTTCGCCGCGCGGGCGATGCTGTCGTCGAGCTGGTGCTCGAGCTCGCCGCGGAGGCCCCGCGAGTGCTTCAGCATCCAGAAGATCATCCAGGTGACCATGGCGACCGCGAGCAGCGAGAGCGTGCCGCCGAGGATCTCCTGCGCCTGGAAGCTGAGTCCGTACGGTCCCCAGGTGAGCAGCGCTCCGACGCCCAGCGAGATGGTGATCGCGATGCCGATGCCGAGCCAGAGCCGGGGGAGCAGGTCGGTGCGCCCGAGCTTGTGGAGGTAGGCGACGAGGATGCCGACGACGAGGCCGGCTTCGAGACCTTCTCGCAGGCCGATGAGCGCGTTGGCGAGCACGGGTGAGGCTTCCTGGGTTGGGGAGTTCGGTAAGGCTTGCCTTACCCGAGGGGCAACCTTACGCCGGAGCCCCATCCGTGTCCAGTCGGCCGACTATCGTGGCCACGTGACCGGCAGCACGCACCTCCTCCCGAGAATCGGGGTCGCCGTCGTGGCCTTCGCCGTCGGCGCGATGGTCGGGATCGTCACGACCTTCACGCACCGCCAGCTTCCTCCATGGGGGCTGCTGGCGGGCCTGCTCATCGTCGCCGCCCTGCTCGCCGGCGCGCGCCTCGCCTTCGCCGGGCGCCTCGCCACGGCCGCCGCCGCCCTCGGCGTCGTCGGTGCCTGCATCCTGCTGTCGCTGCAGTCGAGCGGCGGATCCGTGCTCGTCGCGAACGACGCCCTCGGGATCGTGTGGGCGGTGGCCCCGACGCTCATCGCGGTCGTCGTGCTCGTCTGGCCGCGACCCCGCCCGCGTCCGGAAGCGGCATCCGAGTCGGAATAGGATGAGGAGGTGACCTACGTCATCGCCCTTCCCTGCGTGGATGTCAAAGACCGCGCCTGCATCGACGAATGCCCCGTCGACTGCATCTACGAGGGCGACCGCATGCTCTACATCCACCCCGACGAGTGCGTCGACTGCGGTGCCTGCGAGCCGGTCTGCCCCGTCGAGGCCATCTACTACGAAGACGACCTGCCCGAGCAGTGGGCCGACTACTACAAGGCCAACGTCGAGTTCTTCGAAGAGGTCGGCTCGCCCGGGGGCGCAGCCAAGGTCGGCGTGATCGCGGGCGACCACCCGCTCGTCGCCGCCCTGCCGCCCCAGGGCGAGTGACGCGTGCCGCTCGAGCTGCCCGACTTCCCCTGGGACACCCTCGTCCCGTACGCGGATGAGGCGCGCGCGCATCCGGACGGCATCGTCGACCTGTCGGTCGGCTCGCCCGTCGACCCGACGCCCGCACCCATCCGCGAGGCGCTCGCCGCCGCCACCGATGCGCACGCCTACCCGGCGACCGCGGGCAGCCCGAAACTGCGCGAGGCGATCGTCGACTGGTACGCGCGCCGGCGCGGCGTGCCCGACCTGACGGCCGCGAACGTCATCCCCACCATCGGCTCCAAGGAGTTCGTGGCCCTGCTGCCGACCCTGCTGGGCCTCGGCCCGGGCGACGTCGTCGTGCAGCCGACCGCCGCCTACCCGAGCTACGCCGTCGGTGCGGCGGTCGTCGGGGCGACCGTGATCTCGTCCGACGAGCCCGACGAGTGGCCCGCCGAGACAAAGCTCGTGTGGCTGAACAGCCCCGGCAACCCCGACGGTCGGGTGCATTCGCTCGAGTTCCTGCGCCGCGCCGTGGTGCGCGCCCGCGAGCTCGGTGCCGTCATCGCGAACGACGAGTGCTACGCCGAGCTCGACTGGCAGTCCGACGAGCCGACGCCCAGCATCCTGCACCCCGATGTCACCCAGGGCTCGCGCCGCCTCACGCTGTCGGTCTACTCCCTCTCCAAGCAGTCGAACCTCGCCGGCTACCGCGCAGGGTTCGTCGCCGGATGCAGTGACCTCGTCGGCGAGCTGCTCGCGGCGCGCAAGCACCTGGGGCTCATGCCGCCCGCGCCCGTGCAGGCGGCGATGGTGGTGGCCCTCGGCGACGACGCGCACGTCGCCCGGCAGAAGCAGCTGTACCGCGCACGCCGCGAGACGCTCGTCGCGGCCCTCGACGCATCCGGATTCCGCATCGACGGGTCGCGCGCCGGGCTCTACCTGTGGGCGACCCGCGACGAGGACTGCTGGACCACCGTCGCCTCGCTCGCGCGGGTCGGCATCCTCGTCGCGCCGGGTTCCTTCTACGGCGACGCGGGCCGGCGTCACGTCCGGTTCGCCCTGACGGCCACCGACGAGCGGATCGCGGCGGCAGCCGCCCGTCTCGGCGCCGGTAGGCTGTAACGGTGAGTGAGACGACAAACGGAGAAAAGGTCACCCTCAGCCTGGGAGACCGGATCGCCGAGTTCCCGGTGCTGGCGGCCACCGACGGCCGCGACGCTGTCGACCTCTCGAGCTTCACCAAGCAGACCGGGCTGAACACCTTCGACCCCGGGTTCGTGAACACAGCCGCCACCCGCAGCGCCATCACCTACATCGACGGCGACGCCGGCATCCTGCGCTACCGCGGCTACGCCATCGAAGACCTCGCCAAGAACTCCACCTACCTCGAGGTCGCGTGGCTGCTCATCTACGGCGAGCTGCCCACCCCCTCCGAGCTCGAAGAGTTCTCCGAGAAGGTGCGCCGCCACACGCTGCTGCACGAAGACCTCAAGCGCTTCTTCTCCGCCCTCCCGCACACCGCGCACCCCATGTCGGTGCTGTCGGCGGCCGTATCGGCCCTCTCCACCTACTACGAGGACTCGCTCGACCCGCGCAACCCCGAGATGGTCGAACTGTCCACCATCCGCCTCCTCGCGAAGCTGCCGGTGATCGCCGCCTACGCGCACAAGAAGGCGCTCGGCCAGGCGTTCCTCTACCCCGACAACTCGCTCGACTTCGTCGAGAACTTCCTCAAGCTCAACTTCGGCAACCTCGCCGAGCTGTACGAGGTCAACCCGGTGCTCGTGAAGGCGCTCGACCGCCTGCTGATCCTGCACGAAGACCACGAGCAGAACGCATCCACCTCCACGGTGCGGCTCGTCGGATCCACCGAGGCCAACATGTTCGCCTCCATCTCGGCGGGCATCAACGCCCTCTACGGCCCACTGCACGGCGGCGCCAACGAGGCCGTGCTCACGATGCTCGCCAAGATCCGCGACTCCGGCGAGAGCGTGGGCAAGTTCGTCGAGCGCGTGAAGGCGAAGGAAGACGGCATCCGACTGATGGGCTTCGGGCACCGCGTCTACAAGAACTACGACCCGCGCGCGAAGCTCGTGAAGGAGTCGGCCGACGAGGTGCTCGCCGACCTGGGTGTGAAGGATCCGCTGCTCGACATCGCGAAGGAGCTCGAGCAGATCGCGCTCGACGACGAGTACTTCCAGGAGCGTCGCCTCTACCCGAACGTCGACTTCTACACGGGCGTCATCTACAAGGCGATGGGCTTCCCCACCCGCATGTTCACGGTGCTGTTCGCGATCGGACGCCTGCCCGGCTGGATCGCCCACTGGCGCGAGGCGAACTCCGACCCCGGCACCAAGATCGGCCGTCCGCAGCAGCTCTACGTGGGCCCGGCCGCTCGCGACTGGCCGACCGACCGCTGACCTGCGGCGCTGGTTTCGAGACGCGTGCCTTCGGCGCGCTCCTCAACCAACTCAGCGAGGTGATTGAGGAGCGCCGCGCAGCGACGCGTCTCGAAATCGCCGGTGCTCCTAGGCGTGCAGGGCGTCGTTCAGCTGGATGCCGGCGCCGGTACGGGGAAGCGCCTCGACCGCGCCGGTGAGCGAGTTGCGGCGGAACAGGATGCCGGGCTTGCCCGACAGCTCCACGGCTTTCACGGTGCGGGGGCCGGCAGGAAGCAGCAGCGTCACCTTCGTGCCGGCGGTCACGTAGAGCCCCGCCTCGACGACCGAGTCGTCGCCGATCGAGATCCCGATCCCGGAGTTCGCGCCGAGCAGGGCACGCTCGCCGATCACGACGCGCTCGGTGCCGCCGCCCGACAGGGTGCCCATGATGGATGCGCCGCCGCCGATATCCGACCCGTCGCCCACGACGACGCCCTGGGAGATGCGCCCCTCGACCATCGAGGCGCCGAGCGTGCCGGCGTTGAAGTTCACGAAGCCCTCGTGCATGACGGTGGTTCCGGGGGCGAGGTGGGCACCCAGGCGCACGCGCGACGCATCCGCGATGCGCACCCGATCCGGCACGACGTAGTCGACCAGCCGCGGGAACTTGTCGATGCCCAGCACCGAAACCCCCGCCTTCTGCAGGCGGGCGCGTGCGGTGCGCAGGGTGTCCGGATGCACGGCACCGGTGGTCGTCCACGCGACGATCGGCAGGTGGGCGAAGACGCCGTCGAGGTTGAGGCCGTTCGGGGCGACGAGCAGGTGCGAGAGCAGGTGCAGGCGCAGGTACGCGTCGGGGGTGGATGCGGGTGCCGCGTCGGTGTCGATCTCGACGAGCACCGCCTCCGTGCGCACGTCGCGCACCGCATCCGTGCCGACGCCGTCGGTGACGGAGGCGGGCACCTCCAGCTGCGCTGGCGGGGACCCGAGGGCGGGGGAGGGGAACCAGGTGTCGAGCACCGTCCCGTCGGCGGCGATCGTGGCGAGTCCGTGGCCCCAGGCGGTCGTCATGATGCCAGGTTATCGGCTGGGTAGGGTTGGTCCGTGCCCGTCCTCGACCTGACCGCGACCACCCCCGAGCTCACCGCGCAGCTCGTCGACATCGCATCCGAGTCGGGCGATGAGCGGGCCATCGCGGATGCGATCGAGGCGGTCGTGCGGGCGGCGCCGCACCTCGAGGTGGTCCGCGAGGGCGACGCGGTCGTGGCCCGCACGAACCTGGGCCGCGCCCAGCGCGTCGTGATCGCGGGACACATCGACACCGTGCCGATCAACGGCAATGTGCCCTCCCGCCTCGACGACGGCGTGCTGTGGGGTCGTGGCACGGTCGACATGAAGGGCGGCTGCGCGGTCATGCTGGCGCTCGCCGTCGAGCTGACGGATCCGGTGGTCGACGTCACGTGGGTCTGGTACGACAACGAGGAGGTCGACTCCTCCCTCAACGGGCTCGGCCGCATCGCGCGCGAGCGCCCCGAGTTGCTGGTGGCCGACTTCGCGATCCTCGGTGAGCCGTCGGGCGCTGAGATCGAGGGCGGATGCAATGGCACGATCCGCGTCGACGTGATCACCCGGGGGCGCCGCGCCCATTCGGCCCGCGCCTGGATGGGCGAGAACGCTATCCATGCCGCAGCGCCCGTGCTGGAGCGGCTTGCCGCCTACGTGCCGCGCGAGGTGGAGGTCGACGGCCTCGTCTACCGCGAGAGCCTCTCCGCCGTGCGCATCTCGGGCGGGGTCGCCGGCAACGTCATCCCCGACCTCAACGTCGTGCACGTGAACTACCGTTTCGCACCGAGCCGCAGCGGGGCGGAGGCGCTCGCGCACCTGGAGGAGCTTTTCGCGGGCCTCCCCGTGGAGATCGAGGTCGCCGACCTGGCCGAGGGGGCGCGTCCCGGCCTCGACGCCCCGCTCGCGCAGGCGTTCGTCGCGGCCGTGGGCGGCGAGGCCCGACCCAAGTACGGCTGGACGGATGTGGCCCGCTTCAGCGCCCTCGGCATCCCGGCCGTCAACTACGGCCCCGGCGACCCGAGCCTCGCGCACGCCGACGACGAGCGGGTGCCCGTGTCGCAGATCGTGCGGGTCGAGACCGGCCTGCGCCGATGGCTGACCGCGGCCGGCTGAGCCTCGCGGCGCGGGTGCGCTGGCGGCTCACCCCGTGGTGGGGGCGCGTGCTGCTGGTCTTCGTCGCATCCCGGATCCTCACGGGCGTCATCCTGCTGGCGATGGCGTTCGTGCAGGCGCAGCTGAACTCGGGCGTCGTGCCCGACCCGTTCACCTTCGCCACCAACTGGGACGGCCAGTGGTACTGGACGATCGCCATCTCGGGCTACCCGAGCGAGCTGCCCGTCAACGATGCCGGCCAGGTGACCGAGAACGCGTGGGCGTTCATGCCGGTCTACCCGCTGCTCGCATCCGTCTTCGTGCATGCCGGGTTCCCGTTCCCCGTGATCGGGGTGGTCATCTCGCTGCTCGCCGGGGCGGCCGCGGCCCTCCTGTTCCACCTGCTCCTGCGTGAGAGCGGATTCGCCCCGGGCGAGGCGCTGTTCGGGGTGGTGCTGCTGTGCACGGCGCCGCTGTCGCCCATGTTCCAGGTGTCGTACGCGGAGGCGCTCGGCCTGGCCCTCCTGTTCCTGGCCCTGCTGCTCGTGCAGCGCCGGCGGTTCTGGATGCTGCTGCCTGTGGTCGTCGTCATGTCGCTCACCCGCCCGAGCGGGCTCGCGTTCGCCCTGTTCCTGCTGTTGTACTTCGTCACGCGGATCGTGCTCGCCATCCGCAAGCCGGCAGAGCATCCGCTTCCCGTGCCGCAGACGGTGGGGATCATCGTCGCGGGGCTCGTGAGCTTCGCGTCCGGGATGGCGTGGCCGGCGATCGCGTGGGCCGTTACCGGGTCGCCGAGCGCCTACACCGACACCGAACTGGCCTGGCGGGCGGGCTACGTGGGGCCTGGACCCTTCGAGCCCTTCCTGGACTGGTTCCACGGGGTCGCGTTCTGGCTCGGCTACTTCCTGCACCTGCCCGGCGAGGTCGCCGCGCCGCTCGGTGTCATCGTCACCCTGCTGGCGGTCGCGTTGTTCGCCCTGTTCCTCTTCACGCCGTGGGCGAGGCGCCTCGGCGTCGAGGTGCGGCTCTGGCTCGTCAGCTACCTCGTGTACCTGCTGGCCGTGTTCTTCCCGCAGTCGAGCACCTGGCGCCTACTGCTGCCGCTGGCTCCCGCCCTGGGTGCGTTCGCCGTGCCGCGGTCGGTTGCCCTGCGGGTCGGCCTCGTCGTTCTCGGCCTCGCCGGCCAGGTCCTGTGGGTGTACGGATGCTGGGTGCGGATGCCGGGAGACTGGAGTCCGCCGTAGGTCGTCGCGTTGCCTGCGATTTCGCCCATGTCGCGGGGTACGGGATAATGGATGAGCAACCATCGAAAGGGGACATCCATGGCAGCCATGAAGCCGAGGACCGGTGACGGCCCGATGGAGGCTGTGAAGGAGGGTCGCCTCATCATCGTGCGCGTTCCGCTTGAAGGCGGAGGTCGTCTCGTGGTCTCCGTCAATGACGACGAGGCCAAGGAACTGCACGATGCGCTGGCCGGCGTCATCGCCGGCTGACCCATTCTGAACACCCGCCCCTGTGGAACGCTCCGCGTTCCGCAGGGGCGTTCTGCGTTTCTGCGGGAGAGCTAGTCGCCGGTCTTGACCAGCTGCAGCAGGCCGTCGCCCGCCGTGCTGAGGGATGCCGTGACGGCACTCGATTCGGCGATCGTCGTGAGCAGGGCGCGGAAGTCGGCGACCGTCTCGTCCCGCTGCGCGGGGTCGGCGACGCGGCCCCGCCACAGCGCATGCGCGACGGCGACGATGCCGCCCTTGCGCGCGATCCGCAGTCCGTGCTCCACGTAGTCGAGCACCGATGCGGGGTCCGCGTCGACGAGCACCAGATCGTAGGCGCCGTCGTTCATGCGGGGGAGCACGTCGTACGCGCGGCCCGCGATGAAGCGCGCCCGCGCCGAGCCGACCCCCGCATCCGCGAACGACTGGCGTGCACGCTGCTGGTGGTCGATCTCGACATCGATGGTGGTGAGGGTGGCGGCGGGGGCGCCCTGCAGCAGCCAGAGGCCGCTCACGCCGGCGCCGGTGCCGATCTCGAGGATGCTCTTCGCGTCGATGGCTGCGGCGAGCACGGCGAGCTGCGCGCCGACGGCCGGAGACACCGGATCCGCGCCCAGTTCGAGGGCGTGCTGGCGCGCCGCCTGCGTCGTGGGGGGTTCCACCGGGAACTCCTCCGCGAACTTCCAGCTCAGGTCCTTGTCGGTCACGCGTCCTCCAGGTGCCAGCGTAGGCCCGCATCCAGCGTGCGGCGGTTATCCTGAGCGGGTGTCCTTCGGGTTGACCTTCGACAAGCTGCTGATCATCTTGATCATCGCGGTGTTCCTCGTCGGCCCCGAACGCCTCCCGGGCTACGCCGCCCAGCTTGCGCGGCTCACGAAGTCGCTGCGCCAGATGGCGAACGGCGCCAAAGACCGCATGCGTGACGAGATGGGCCCCGAGTTCGACGAGGTCGACTGGGCCAAGCTCGACCCCCGCAAGTACGACCCCCGCCGCATCATCCGCGACGCGCTCCTCGACGAGGACCCGGCCGCCCCGGTGCCCGCCGGCCCCGCGCCCGTACCGCAGCGCAGCTCGGCGACCGCCTACGAGCTGCGGCAGCGGCGGCTCGGCAAGGGTGCGGTGCCGCCGTACGACATCGAGGCGACGTAGCGGCCCAGGTCAGCGGCGGCGGATCGCCTTCAGCGACTTGAGGGCGAGCACCATCAGGCCGATCATCTTGCCGAACTCGGGGCCGGTGCGCGGCAGCTGCATGAGTCCGGTCGACTCGGCGATCGTGGTCGACTCGGTGAAGCGTGCGAGGCCGTCGAGTCCGTTGCGGCGACCGAGGCCCGACTGCTTCACGCCGCCCATGGGCGCGTCGATCGAGCCGAAGGTGGCGCGGTAGCCCTCGTTAATGTTCACCGAGCCGGCCTTGATGCGTGACGCCACACCGCGGGCCCGGCCACGCGATCCGCTCATCACGGATGCGTTGAGCCCGAAGTCGGTGGCGTTCGCGGCGGCGACCGCGGCATCTGCGTTCTCGACGATGGTGACCGCGACGAGCGGTCCGAAGGTCTCGTTGCCGTAGCACTGCATGTCGGGGGTGACGTCAGTGAGCACCGTCGGTTCGATCACGTAGGGGCCGAGGTCGGGGCGCGACTTGCCGCCCGCGAGCACGGTCGCGCCCTTGGCGAGGGCGTCGTCGAGGTGGGCGGTGACGCGCTCGAGCTGCGCCTTGGTGGCGAGGGAGCCGACATCGGCGGTGTAGTCGAAGTCGGTGCCGAGCGAGAGGTTGCTCACGCGATCGGCGAAGGCGGACACGAAGCGATCGGCGATGCCGCGCTCCACGTAGATGCGCTCGACCGACACGCACAGCTGACCGGCGGCGGAGAAGCACCCGTAGGCGGCATCCGCTGCGGCCTTCTCGGGGTTGACGTCGTCGAGCACGATGAGGGGGTTCTTGCCGCCGAGCTCCATCGAGGCGCCGATGAGGCGGCCCGCGGCGCGCTGGGCGACGGTACGGCCGGTGGCGGTGGATCCGGTGAAGCAGACGTAGTCGGCTTCGTCGACGACTGCGGAGCCGATCTCGGAACCGGGCCCGGCGACGACCGCCCACAGCTCGGGCGGCAGACCCGCATCCACGAACGCGCGGCGGGCGAGCAGCACCGAGAGGGTGCCCTGGTCGTCGGCCTTCTGCAGGATGCCGTTGCCGGTCGCAAGCGCCGGTGCGATGTCCATGAGGGCGAGGCTGAGGGGGTAGTTCCACGGCGTGATGACGCCGATGAGCCCCTTCGGGGTGCGGCGCACGCGCGTGCGCCAGACGAGCGGGATCCCCGCGCGGCGCCCGGATTCGGCGAGCACACGGCGCGAGCTGAGGGCTGCGTAGCGGGTGGCGGCGGCCGAGTTGAAGACCTCCTCGAACGCCTGACCGCGGGTCTTGCCCGTCTCGGACTGCACGGCGTCGAGCAGCTGCTCGCGGCGCTCCAGGAACAGGTCGTGACCCCGCAGCAGCACGGCACGGCGGTGCGCGTCGCCCGCAGCCCACCACGCCTGCTGCGCCTCGCGGACCCGGCGGGCCGCATCCTGCACCCCGCCGACCGATGCCTGGGGCAGCTCGTAGAGCTCCTCGCCGGTGAACGGCGCGATGACGGAGACGGGGGCGGCTGCACGGCCGGCGAGATCCTTCGTGAGCTCGTCGGCGAGCGACCGGGGCAGAAGCGAGCCGGGCATGGGGAGAGTCTAAGTGGGACGGTCGTCCCACTTCACCTCCCCACATGGGGGTGATGCGCGCGGAGGTTCGGATGTTCCGAGCTCGGCCTGTGGACAGAATGCGAACGTACGTTCGAGTCACTGTAAACTGTTTGCATGCTCATTCTCGAACACACGATCGCCAGCGAGGGCGACCGGTTCGAGAGCGCGCTGCCCGAGATGTCGCTCATCCGCGAGCACTCCGCAGCGCTCGTGCGGCTGATGACCGCCCCCGGCGATGCCGAATCGTATCGAGCGGCCACCGACACCGAGCTGCTCGAACTGGCGTCAATCCATGCGGCGCACGCGCGCCAGGCGAACGCGCTGCAGGCACTCGTCGCGGGTGAGGTGGCCCGCCGTTCGAGGCGCGAGCTCGGATTCTCGGGGCTCGCGCAGTCGATGGGGCATCGCACCCCCGAAGAGCTGATGCGTGTCACCACGGGGTCGACGCTGGGCGAGGCGCGCCGGGTCGTGTCGGTCGGCACCCTGATGGTCGAGACGGCCGACGCGGAACGAGCTGCGGTGCCGGTCGCCGATCCGGTCACCGGCGAAGTCGTGGTGCAGACGCACGTTCCGCCGTCGCGGCCGTGGATGTCGGCGGTGGTCGACGCCGTGCTGGCCGGGCTGATCTCGGTGGAGAAATCCGATGCGATCCGGCGAGGAGTGGGTGAGCCCGACTCGCTCAGCGGTGAATGCACGCAGGATGCGGGCCGGATCACGGCCGAGACTCTCGCCGCCGCAGTCGAACGACTTCTCGTCGATGCGGTTGCCCTCGACGCAGATCGTCTCCTCAAGCGCGCCCGGGAGTTGCGCGATGAGCTCGACGAGGCAGGCGTCGCGGTGCGGGAGCGTCGCCGACGCGAGGCGCGCTCGTTCCGGCTCTTCCGTCAGCCGGACGGCATGACACGGGCCGTCTGGGTGATGGATCCGGAGACGGCGGCCATCGTCACCGAGACGTACGACCGGATCGTCTCTCCGAAGCTCGGCGGACCGAGATTCGTCGATCCCGGCGCGGCGGCGCGTGCCCACGTCGTCCTGGAAGACTCCCGTACCGCAGAGCAGCTCGCATCCGACGCGATGCTCGCCCTCCTGCAAGCAGGTCATCGTGCCGACCCCATGCTGCTCCCCGGCCGCGGGGCACCCGCGGTACGCGTGCTCGTCACGCAGCGCATGCTCGACACCCGCGCCGGGATCGCGCACCTCGAGGGGCAGTCCACGCCCGTCTCCGTGTCGACCGCCGAAAGACACGCCTGCACCGCAGGCACCCAGCAGGCCGCTTTCGACCAGCGGGGGCGCCCGCTCGACCTCGGGCGTGCCGTGCGTCTCTTCACCGGCACGCAGAAGACGATGCTCGCCATCCGCGACGGCGGATGCATGTTCCCCGGCTGCGAGAGACCCCCATCCTGGTGCGAAGCGCACCACATCAAGCACTACGTCCGGGACCGCGGCAGTACCGACATCGACGACGGCATCCTGCTGTGCCGTCATCACCATCTGCTGGTTCACGATGCCGGGTGGGAGATCGAACACGACGACGGGGCCGACTACCGGCTGATCCCACCCGTCGCACGCGACCCACGACGGGTGCCGATCCCGATCCCGACGAAGTCGGCCGCGTTCCGCAAGCTCCGCGAGACGGGATAGGGCGCGCGTGTCCCCGGGAGAGGGTGCATCCCGATGCGCGGGTCACCGCCCGAACCGGCGATAGTCTGACGCGATGACGACGCCGTCGAGGCCGCTTTCCACATCCGTGATCGCCCGCTACGCCGCGGGCTCCATCGGCACGGGAGGGTTCGCCACACTGCCGGGCCTGGTGCTCGCGATCTACCTCACCGACACGCTCGGGGTCGCCGCCATCTGGGTGAGCGTCATCCTGATCGTCTCCAAGATCTGGGATGTCGTGATCGACCCGGTGATCGGCGGACGCAGCGACCGCAGTCTCGCGCTCACCGGCACGCGGCGGCGGTACATGCTGCTCGGCGCGATCCTGCTGCCGGTGTTCTTCGTGCTCACCTTCGCCGTCCCGCCGGCGCTCGGCCCGGTGGCGAGCGGCAGCTGGGTGCTCGTCGCGTTCGTGCTCGCCGCGACCGCGTTCAGCCTGTTCCAGGTGCCCTACATCGCCCTGCCCGCCGAACTGACCAGCTCCTACGACGCGCGCACCCGACTGCTCACCGTGCGGGTCGTGGTACTCACCTTCGCGATCCTGCTGTTCGGCGCCGGCGGCCCCGAACTGCGGCGCCTCTTCGGAGGGGAGACGCCGGCCGGCTACCTCGGGATGGCGATCGCGGCGGGCCTCCTGCTCGGCGCAGGCATGCTCGTCGCCGTGTTCTCCGCGCCGCGCGGACCGGTCGGCCCGCCGCCGCCCAAGCGACCGCTGGCGTCGTTCTACGCGGAGGGCATCTCGGTGCTGCGTCGCAGCCGCCCGTTCCGGGCACTGCTCGCGACGTTCCTGCTGCAGGCCCTCGCGACCGGCATGATGCTCGCAGGCGCCGCCTACATCGCCAAATGGGTTCTGAACGACGCCCAGAGCGGAACCACCTACCTCTTCCTCGCACTCATCGCGCCGGCCCTCATCTGCGCGCCCCTCTGGGCCGTGATCTCGCGGCGCACCGGCAAGGAATGGGCGTTCGGACTCGCCTCGGTCGTGTTCGGGCTCGCCGCGCTCTCACTCGTGCTGCTCGTGTGGATGCCGGGAACCTGGCTGTACGTGCCGGTCGCGATCGCGGGCGCCGCGTACGCCGGCATGCAGTCGCTGCCGATGGCGATGCTGCCCGACGTGATCTCGCACGACGCCCGCACCCACGGCGAAGGCCACGCCGGAACCTTCGGCGGCGTCTGGACCGCAGGGGAGACCACCGGCATGGCGCTCGGCTCCGTGGTGCTGACCCTCGGCCTCGCCCTCACCGGCTACCAGGAGGCGGTCGCCGGTCAGACGGTCGAGCAGAGCGCCAACGCGATCGCCGGCATCGTGCTCGGCTTCTCGATCGTGCCGGCCATCATGATCGCCCTCAGCCTCTGGACGCTCGGCCGCTACCCGCTCCGCAGACACGACATCGACGCGGATGCCGACGTCGCTCCCGTCATCGAGTCGGCATCGTGACCGCCTTCTCCCGCGACCCCGACGAGGTCATCGCCCGGCTCGCCGCGCTTCGCACCCTCGACCCGCCCACCCACGGCGGCCGCGTGCTCAGCTACGTCTACGACCCGGGGCTCGAAACGCTCGACGACCTCACGAAGCGGGCCATCGAAGCCGTGCTGCCCGTCAACGGGCTCGACCCGACCACGTTCCGGTCCGTCGGGGTGCTCGAATCGGAACTCGTCGACTTCGTGCGCCGCATCCTCCACGGCGGTGACGACGTCGTCGGCTCCGCCACCAGCGGCGGCACCGAAAGCTGCCTGCTCGCCGTGAAGACGGCACGCGACGCCTGGCGGGAGACGCATCCGGATGCGGGACGTGCGCGACTCGTCGCCCCCACGACGGTGCATGCCGCGTTCCAGAAGGCCGCCCACTACTTCGACCTCGTGCTCGACCTGGTGCCGGTCGCCGCGGATGGCACGGTCGCGGCCGCCGACATCGCAGCCCGGCTGGGCGACGACGTCGCGCTCGTCGTCGTCTCGGCCCCCAACTACCCCTTCGCCTCCCTCGACCCGGTAGCCGATGTCGCGGAAGCGGCATCCGCCCGCGGCATCCCCCTCCACGTCGACGCCTGCATCGGCGGCCTCGTGCTGCCGTTCTGGACGGATGCGGCGGGCGCCGCCCTGCCCGAGTGGGACTTCCGCGTGTCCGGAGTCACCAGCATGAGCGCCGACCTGCACAAGTTCGGCTACGCGCCGAAGGGCGTCTCGGTGCTGCTGCAGTGCGGCCGCGACCTGCAGCGCCACCAGTTCTTCGCCACCACCCGGTGGCCGGGCTACCCGGTCGTGAATCCCACGATCCTCGGCTCGAAGTCGGCGTCGCCGCTGGCCGCCGGATGGGCGATCAGCCAGTGGCTCGGCGAGGAGGGCTTCGCAGAGCTGACCGCGTCGTGCATGCGCAGCACGGCGGCCCTGCGTTCCGCGATCGACGGGATCGTCGGGCTGCGGGTGGTGGGCGACCCGGTCGGCCCGCTGTTCGCCGTCGCGACCGACGACACGGTCGCGCCCGAGCAGCGCGTCGACCCGCACCACTGGGCCGACGCCGTGCGCGGCCACGGGTTCGTGCTGCAGCTGCAGCCGGCGCTCGGCCAGGGCGACGGCACCCGGCTGCCCCCGACCACCCACCTCACCGTCACGCCGGTCACCGAACGTGTCGTCGGCGAGCTCACCGAGGCGCTCGTCGCGGGGGCGGATGCGGTGCGCGGCATCCCGCACGTCGACGTCACCCCGCTGCTCGCAGGGCTTCCCCCGCTCGACCTCGCATCCCTCGACTCCGACACGGCGTGGGGGCTGCTCACCGGTTTCGGCATCGGCGGCTCCGCCGAGCTGCCCGATGCGCAGGCTCCGCTCGTGGCACTCATCGAGGCGCTCCCCGCCCCGGTCGCGGAGCGGCTGCTCGTCGAGCTGCTGGGGCGGCTCGTGGAACCACGCGGGTAGCTCGCGACGGCTCGCGGCGGCGGTTTCGAGACGCGTCCGCTGCACGGGCGCTCCTCAACCACCTCGGTGGCTACAACAGGCTCCGCCCGGCGAGCCCCCGCGGGCGCGCCGCGATCGCATCCGCGAGCCCGCTGAGGGCCGCGACGGCCGCATCCGCGGGGTCGCCGAGCACCGCGGGAGCACCCGCGTCGCCTGCGGCGGTGACGGCGCCCGACAGCGGGATGCGCGCCAGCACGGGAACCTCGAGCCGCCGCGCGACCTCGTCGCCGCCACCCGATCCGAAGACCCCGCCGGTCATGTTCTCGACCACGCCGATCACGGTCTGCCCGGTCTGACGTGCGACCAGCCCCGAACGCTCGGCGACCCCCGCGGCGGCAGCCTGCGGAGTGGTCACGACGATCACCTCCGCGTTCGGCAGCAGCTGCCCCAACGTGATAGCGATGTCACCGGTGCCGGGAGGCAGGTCGAGCAGCAGCACGTCGAGGTCGCCGAAGTACACGTCGGTGAGGAACTGCTGCATCGTGCGGTGCAGCAACGGCCCGCGCCACGACACCGGGGTGCGGTCGTCGACGAACATGCCGATCGAGATCACCTTCACCCCGTGCGCGACAGGCGGCAGGATCATGTCGCCCACCTGGGTGGGTTTCGCATCCGCGACCCCCAGGATGCCGGGGATCGAGAACCCGAACACGTCGGCATCCACGAGCCCCACCGTGAGCCCCCGCGCGGCGAGCGCGACAGCGAGTTCCGCGGTCACCGTCGACTTGCCGACACCGCCCTTGCCGGAGGTGATCGCGATCACGCGCGTCAGCGTCCCCGGTCCGAACGGCATCGAGCGCACCCCCCGCAGCCGCGTCACGAGCGCCTCGCGCTCGGCCGGCGTCATCACCCCGAGGTCGAGGTCGATCGCGTCGACGCCCGGCACGGCGAGCACCGCCTCGCGCACGTCGCGTTCGATCCGGTCGGCGGCCGGGCACCCCACGATGGTGAGCTTCAGCTCCACACGGGCCACCGCATCCGTCACGGTGATGTCGCGCACCATGTCGAGCTCGGTGATGGGTCGCCGGATCTCGGGGTCCTGCACGCGGGAGAGAGCCGCGCGCACCAGATCGGCCGAGGCCGCGGCGCCGGTCACTTGGCGACCTCGTCCGGCTCCTTGTCCTTGTCGAGCTCCTCGAGCAGCGAGCGCAGCTCCCCGCGGATGAAGTCCTTCGTCGCCATGTCTTTCACAGCCAGCCGCAGGGCCACCACCTCGCGGGCGAGGTACTCGGTGTCGGCGAGGTTGCGTTCGGCCCGCTGACGGTCCTGCTCGATCTGCACGCGGTCGCGGTCGTCCTGCCGGTTCTGGGCCAACAGGATGAGGGGGGCGGCATACGAGGCCTGCAGCGAGAGGATCAGCGTCAGCAGCGTGAAGTTGGTGGCGCGCGGGTCGAACTGCAGGTCTTCGGGCATCACCGTGTTCCAGGTGAGCCACACGATGACGAACACCGACATGCCGATGAGGAACCAACTGGTGCCCATGGCGCGCGCGAACGCCTCCGAGAAACGGCCCATGCGGTCGCGGCCCGAGGGGCGGAACCCGAAAGCGGGGCGGATGCCCTTCGGCGAGTCGAGACGGATGCTGTCGTTACGTCGTGCCATGCGAGGTCCTCCTTCCTCGGGTGGGGATAGCTGCGGTGCCGGTGCTCACGGGCTCGGGATGTTCATCCCCCGAGGAACTTCGCCAGTCATCGGGCAGCAGGTAGTCGAGGACGTCGTCGATGGTCACCACCCCGACGAGTCTGTGCTTCTCGTCGACGACGGGGAGCGAGACCAGGTTGTAGCTGGCGAGGATGCGCGACACCTCGGCCGCGCTCGTCTCGGGCCTCACCGGTTCGAGGCTCGGATCGAGGAGGGCGCCCAGCCGCTCGTGCGGCGGGTAGCGCAGCATGCGCTGGAAGTGCACGACCCCGAGGAATCGCCCGGTGGGCGGCTCGTACGGCGGCAGGGTGACGCAGACGGCGGCGCCGAGCGCGGGGGCGAGCTCGTGGCGCCGGATGAGGGCGAGCCCCTCGGCGACGGTCGCATCGGCTGAGACGATGATCGGCTCGGTGGTCATGAGGCCACCCGCCGTCTCGGGGGCGTAGTTGAGCAGGAAGCGCACGTCTTCGGCCTCTTCGGGCTGCATGAGCTCGAGCAGTGCCTCGCCCCGCTCCTCCGGCAGCTGGGCGATGAGGTCGGCGGCGTCATCCGGCTGCATCTGGTCGAGCACGTCGGCTGCGCGCTCGTCGCCGAGGTGCTTCAGCAGGTCGACCTGGTCGTTCTCGGGCATCTCCTCGAGCGCGTCGGCGAGGCGGTCGTCGGAGAGCTCCTCCGCCACCTCGATGCGACGCTCCTCGGGCAGGTCGAGGAGCGTGGATGCGAGGTCGGCGGGCAGCAGGTCGGAGTAGGTGGCGATGAGGTGCTCGGCCGACTGGGCCTCGCCCGGCTCGTTCTTCTCGCGCACGGCGTCCCACGCGGCGAGCAGCGTCGTGCCCTTTCCGAACGGTGCGGCGCCGACGCGGGGCCGGCGCAGGAAGAGCTCGCCCACCTCCCACTCGCCGGGACCGGATTCCTCGATCGCGACATCCTCGATGGTGGCGTCGCCGGACCCGTCGCGCAGCGACACCTTGCGACCCAGCAGCTCGGCGATCACGCGCACCTCGCCGCCGCGCTGCTCGAAGCGGCGCAGGTTGATGAGGCCGGTCGTGATGATCTGACCGGCTCCGATGCTGGTGACGCGGCCGATCGACACGAAGACGCGGCGGCGCCCGGGGATCTCGACGATCAGGCCCACCACGCGCGGCGAGCCCGATTTGCGGTACACGACCAGCACATCCCGGACGCGACCGACGCGGTCGCCCGCGGGGTCGAAGACGGAGCACCCGGCCAGACGGGCGACGAATACTCTCGTGGCGCTCACGGGAAAACCCTACCCGCGGAATGCCACAATGATCGGGTGTCCAGTCCTTCGCCCTTCTCGCGCCGCGGCGGCCCCATGAGCGTCCCGCAGGGCGACGTGCTGGGCACCTACGACAGCTACCCGGAGGCGCAGAAGGTGGTGGACCGCCTCGCGAAGGCCGATTTCCCGGTCGTGAAGCTCGCGATCGTGGGCAACGGTCTCACGAGCGTCGAGATCGTCACCCGCAAACGCTCCTGGAACCGCGCGGCGCTCTCCGGCATCCTGAGCGGCGCCTGGCTCGGTATCTTCCTGGGCCTCTTCATGAGCCTGCTCTCGCCCACCTTCACCTGGCAGCTGTTCGCCGCCGCCGTCTTCATCGGCGCCGCGCTCGGCCTCTTCCTGCAGCTCGGCAGCTACGCCATCCAGCGCCGCAACCGCGACTTCGAGTCGACCACGCAGGTGCTGGCCGCCAACTACCAGATCATCCTGGAACCCGGGCTCCTCACCCGGGCCCAGGATGTGCTGAGCCGCTCGCAGCCGTAGTTCAGCGGCGTCCCGCCTTCGCACGGAACAGGATGCGCGTGAGCACCACGGCGACGACGAGGATGAACGCGCACCAGCCGACGGCCAGCCATCCGCTGTTGCCGATCTCGGTGCCGAGCAGCAGCCCGCGGATCGTCTCGATGATGGGTGTGAGCGGCTGGTTCTCGGCCACCCACTGCAGCCACTCGGGCATGCTGTCGACGGGCACGAACGCGCTCGAGATGTACGGCAGGAACATCAGGAAGAAGCCGTAACCGCTGGCAGCCTCGGGGCTGGATGCGGCGAGGCCGATCGCCGCGAACAGGTACGTGATCGCGAGGATGTACGCCGCGACGAGTGCGAACATGGCCACCCATTCCAGCGGCGAGCCGGTGGGGCGGAAACCGACGAGCACCGCGACGGCGATGACGATCGCGGTGGCGACGAGGTTGCGCACGAGGCTCGCGACGACGTGCCCGGTGATGACGGATGCGGCGTGGATCGGCATCGTGCGGAAGCGGTCGATGATGCCCTCGGTCATGTCGTTGGCGACATCGACGGCGGTCGACGCGGCCCCGAATCCGGCGCACAGCAGGATGATGCCGGGCACCACGTAGTCGACGTAGCCGCCGCCCGGCTCGATCGCGCCGCCGAACACGAACGTGAACAGCAACATGAGCATGGTGGGCAGGGCGATCGCCATGATGAGGGCGTCGGGGGTGCGCAGGGTGTGCAGCAGGCTGCGGGCGATGAAGGTGCCCGTGACGCTGATGCGGGATGCGCGGGGCGCGGGGGCGATCCGCGGCGCGGATGCGGTGGCCGCCTGCGCGGTGGTGAGTGCGGTCATGGCTGTCAGCCCTTCTGGTCGACGAGTTCGGGGGTCGGGGTGGCGGGGGAGCCGGTGACGGCGAGGAACACGTCGTCGAGGCTGGGGGAGCGCAGCGCGACGGAACCGGATGCGCCCGCGGGCAGGGCGGCGAGGGCGGCTCGCAGCCCGTCGAGGGTGCCGTCGGTGGGCACCTCGAGCACCGTGTCGCCGTCTGCGCCGTGGAGGGCGAGCACCTCGGAGCCGACCCGCGCCTTCAATTCGGCGGCGGTGCCGTCGGCGACGATCACGCCGTGCTCGAGTACGGCGATCCGGTCGGCGAGGCGGTCGGCCTCTTCGAGGTACTGCGTGGTGAGCAGCACGGTCGTCCCGGCTTCGGCGAGGGTGCGGATCTCGTCCCAGAGCGACTGTCGGCTGCGGGTGTCGAGCCCTGTGGTGGGCTCGTCGAGGAAGACGACGGGCGGCGTTCCGATGAGGCTGATGGCGAGATCGAGCTTGCGGCGCATGCCTCCCGAGTAGGTGGAGACCCGCTTGTCGGCGGCCGCGTCGAGGGCGAACCGCTCGAGCAGTTGGTCGGCGCGCTCGCGTGCGGCATGCCGGCCGAGCCCGCCGAGCCGGGCCATCATCCGCAGGTTCTGGCGGCCGCTCAGCACCCCGTCGACGGCTGAGGACTGCCCGGTGACGCTGATGACGCGGCGCACCGCATCCGCTGCACGCACGACGTCGTAGCCGCACACGGTGGCGGTTCCCGAGTCGGGCTCGACGAGTGTCGACAGGATGCCGATCGTGGTGGTCTTGCCGGCCCCGTTCGGGCCGAGCAGAGCGAGTACGCCGCCTGCGGCGACCTCGAGGTCGAGGCCTTGCAGCACGGCCGTGCCGCCGTAGCTCTTGCTGATGCCCCGGAGGGCGATCGCGGTGGACATGGCACCCCTTTCCGGATGATTGCGTGCGCCGTAAACTGTTTACGTCGCATACTGTAGTGTATGTCCTACACAGTAAGGAGGGCGGATGTCAAGCAACGTCTACGATTGGGTCACCATGGCCGATCTCCCCGACGCTGACCTCGAGCTTCCGCGCGCCGTCGCGCTCGCCTGGGGCGTCGCCGCGAACCCGCAGCGCGGGCCCAAGCGCGAGATGTCCATCGAGCGCATCGTCGACGCGGCCGTCGAGATCGCCGACGCAGGCGGCATCGCCGCAGTGTCGATGTCGAGCGTCGCCAGCGCCCTCGGGTTCACCCCCATGTCGCTCTACCGCTACGTCACCTCGAAAGACGACCTGCTGGTGCTCATGCAGGAACGCGGAATCGGCGTGCCCCCGGAGTCGGTGGCCGAGGCCGACGGCTGGCGTGAGGCGATCCGGGCCTGGGGTCGGGAGACCGTCGAGCTGTACCTCGAGCACCCGTGGCTGCTCGACATCCCCATCGAGGGCACCCCGCAGACCCCGAACAACCTCGCCTGGATGGATGCCGGACTCACCGCCCTCAAAGGCCTGCCGCTCGACTACGAAGACAAGGTCTCGGCGATGCTCGCCGTCATGGCGCAGGTGCGGTGGCAGAGCACCATCCTTCGCGGCTACACGCAGGCGGCGCAGGCCGCAGGGGTGACGCCCGACGCGATCGACTCACGCGCATCCGGGCTGCTCGCGCAGCTCATCACCCCCGAGGAGTTCCCCGAAGTGCACGCGGCCCTCGCGGAGGGCGTGTTCTCGGCCGACAACGACGCCGACTCCATCGGGTTCGGTCTCGACCGCGTACTCGACGGGATCGAGGCCTACCTCGCCACCCAGCCGGCCCGGCACGAGGCGATGCCCGAGGTCGACCCCGCCGACTACGCTGCCGAGCGCGACCCGAAATACCGGGAAGCCGTCAAGGAGCGCCGCGAGGTGGAGAAGAAGCTGCGCGAGGCGCGCAAACGCGAGCGTGAACGGCTGCGCGAGGCGCGCGATCGCGCCCGCAGGAGCTAGCTCGACCGGGTGGTGGCCACCACGGATGCCGCCGTTCGGTGTCCGGCCGCGTCGACCGTGATCGCCCGGTACTCGAGCTGCGTGCCGGATGGGAGCGCGCGAGTGTCGTGAACGACCCGCGGCGAGGGTCCGGTCGCGGTGCCGAGCACCCGCCACTCGCCTCCGACCTCCCGCCACGCGAAAGTCGTCTCGCTCCAGGCGTCGCCCGTCTCGGCCGCGATGTCGAGCACGCCGTCCAGCCGCTCACCCGGTTCCGGTGACGTGAATCGCGGCGTGACCGCCGCATCCGGCGCACTCACCTCGCGGTCGGCGATCCACAGCGCCGCCGACAGGGCTGGCACCGTCACCTCGACGACGCCGTCGTCATCCGCCGCCGCCGGGTCGGTGGCGCCGTACGCGGCCGTGAACGTCGCGCCGCGGGAGAGCGTCGGCACCTCGACCGTCACCGCCTTGGCGCTCGCATTCAGCACCACCAGATGTTCGAGCTTCTCGTCGTGATCGACGCGTGAGAACGCGTACGTCGAGCCGTCGGCGAGCCGCTCTATCTGGGCTCCCGTGGTGAGCGCCGGATGCGCGGCACGCAGCGCAGCCAGCTCGGCGATGTGCGTGTAGAGCGGGGCGTCGGTGTCGTAGCGGTCGACCGATCCCGCCGCCTCGCCCGTGATGAGCGGCTGGTCGGCGTACTCGGGAGCCTGCGACGCGAAGAGGCTCTGCCGGGCGTGCCGGTCGGTGCCGTCGCCCGCGCCGACGAACCCCTGCTCGTCACCCGAATAGACCACCGGCTGGCCCCTCGCGAGGAACATCAGCTCGTGGGCGAGCAGATCGCGAGCGAGGGCGTCCTCGTCGCGCACCAGGTAGCCGATGCGGCCCATGTCGTGATTGCCGAGGAAGGTGGGCAAGGAGCGCGCGTCGCCGGACGCGGTCGTGTACTCGGGGTCGGATGCGAACACCTCGGCGAGGTGCGTGGACCCGGCGCCGTTCACGAAGTCGAGGGCACCCGCCTGGAAGCCGAAGTCGAGCACGCCGTCGAGGCCCAGCTCGCGCACGTAGGGTGCGAGCACGTTCGGGTCGGCGTCGTACACCTCACCGAACGCGAAGAAGTCGTCGTTGCCGAGCTGCGCCGCGTGGGCGTCGAGTCCGGCCGTGAAGGCCTGCCAGAACTCCGGGTTCACATGCTTGACGGTGTCGATGCGGAACCCGTCGACACCCAGGTCCATCCAGTCGGTGTAGACGTCGATGAATCCGTCGACCACTCGCGGGTCCTCCGTCATCAGGTCGTCGAGGCCCGAGAAGTCGCCGAGCGTCACCGACTCGCCCGTCCAGGTGGTGTCGCCGCGGTTGTGGTAGACCGTCGGGTCGTTCAGCCACGCGGGCACCTTGAGGTCGGCCTCGTCGGGGTCCACCTGGGGCACGTACGGGAAGCTCGTGGCCGCATCCAGCACGGGGAAGTCCTCGTCGCCCGCTGCCGCGGCGATGTCGACCTCGTCGCCGGCGTCATCCAGGTACGGTTTGGCGGCCGTCGCGATGTAACTGTGACCCGCACCGCCGTAGGAGATCACGTCGGCGGTGTGGTTCGTGATGATGTCGAAGTAGAGCTTCATGCCGCGCGCGTGGGCGTCGTCGATGAGCACCTCGAGCTCGGCGTTGGTACCCAGGTGCGGGTCGATGCGGGTGAAGTCGGTGATCCAGTAGCCGTGGTAGCCGGCCGAGCGGTTGACGCCCACACCCTGCACCGGCTTGTTGACGAAGCTCGGCGTCAGCCAGATGGCGCTCACGCCGAGGCCCTCGATGTAGTCGAGGTTCTCGCGGAGTCCCGCGAGGTCGCCGCCCTGGTAGTAGCCGGTGTCGGTCGGGTCGAAGCCGGTCGTCTCTCGGTCGCCGGTCAGGCCGCCGCGGTCGTTCGTCGCGTCGCCGTTGGCGAAGCGGTCGGTCATCACGAAGTAGAACGACTGGCCCGACCCGGCTGCGGTCGCCGGCTCCCGGATGAGTGCGGCATCCGCATCCGTGTACGCCCCGCGGGGCTGTTCGCGGCCGAGCGTTGCTGCGAGCCCGGCGCTGCCGGCGACGAGTGCGAGGACGGCGGCAGCCGCGAATCCGAGGGCCGCGCGTCGTCGCATCCCGCGACGCTAACAGCGGGCGGCCAGGCTATGCAAACGCTTCCATCCCTCGCTCATGAGCTGGAAGCGGGGTTTCGAGACGCGTCGCCCGCGGCGGCGCTCCTCAACCACCTGGAAGGTGGCGCACGATCAGCCCACCCCGCCACCCCGGGACTAGCGACCAGCGATCCAGGCCTCGACTTCGTCGGCCGTGCGGGGGATGCCTGCGGACAGGTTCTCGGCGCCGTCTGCGGTGACGAGGATGTCGTCTTCGATGCGCACGCCGATGCCGCGGTACTCCTCGGGCACCGTCAGGTCGTCGGGCTGGAAGTAGAGGCCCGGCTCGATGGTGAACACCATGCCGGGTTCGAGCACGCCGTCGAGGTAGAGCTCGCGGCGGGCCTGCGCGCAGTCGTGCACGTCGATGCCGAGGTGGTGGCTGGTGCCGTGCACCATGTAGCGGCGGTGGTACTGCGCGTCGGGTTCGAGGGTCTCCTCGACGCTCACCGGCAGGAAGCCCCACTCGGCGGTGCGGGCCGCGATCACCTTCATCGCCTCGGCGTGCACGTCGCGGAAGCGGATGCCGGGGCGCACGATGGCGAGCGCCGCATCCGCCGCCTCGAGCACGGCGTCGTAGATTCGCCGCTGCACCTCGGTGAAGGCGCCCGACACGGGCAGGGTGCGGGTGATGTCGGCCGTGTAGAGCGAATCGAGCTCGACACCGGCGTCGAGCAGCAGCAGGTCGCCGGGCACGACGGGGCCGTCGTTGCGGGTCCAGTGCAGGATGCACGCGTGCGGCCCGGATGCGGCGATCGTGTCGTAGCCGATCGTGTTGCCTTCCGCGCGGGCGCGGCGGTTGAACGTGCCCTCGACGAGGCGCTCGCCGCGGTCGTGCGCGGTGATCGCCGGGAAGTCTGCGATGACGTCGTCGAACCCGAGCCGGGTGGCGTCGACGGCGGCGCGCATCTCGGCGATCTCGTAGTCGTCTTTCACGAGACGCAGCTCGCTGACGGCGCGCAGCAGCTCGGCATCCGCGGCGGCCGCGTCGGCGAGCTCGTCGGCGGTGGGGTCGATGCCTCGCAGCACGATGACGTCGCCCGAGGGAACGTCGAGTTCGGTGAGGGCGCGGGTGGTGACGCCGAGGTCGGCGGCGACGTGCACGAGCGAGGGACGGGGGCCCGTCCAGAATTCGCCGATCGCAGCGTTGGCGTAGAACTCTTCCGAGTCGCGGCCGGCGGTGGGCGTGAAGTAGACGGTGGCGGGGGAGCCTTCGCCCGCGCCGATCACGAGCACGCTGCCGGGCACGGTGTCGCTGGCCCAGCCGGTGAGGTGCGAGAACGCCGAATGGGCACGGTACGGGTAGTCGGTGTCGTTGGAGCGCACCTTGGCGGGGCCTGCGGGGATCACGATCGTGGCGCCCGGGAACTTGGCCGCGAGACGCAGACGGCGGGCGGCCGCGTAGGCGGCCTGCGGCCGGGGCGACGGCGGCACATCGGGATGCTCCGCCCATCCGGAGAAGATGAACTCGCGGAACGCGTCGGAGGTGGGGGTGGTCGAGCGGTTCGCCGTCGCCGAGGTGGTGGCGGGGGCGACGGTGCCGGATGCGGCGGGGGTGCTGTCAGCCATGCCCACCATCTTCCCACCGTCGGCTGTCAGTCGGTTGCGGGTCTCAGCTGCGCGACGACGGGACGGTGGTCGGAGCCGCTCCCGTCGACGGACTCGATCACCCGGAAGCCGACGACCTGCCACGCGTCGGTGGCGAGCACGTGGTCGATGGGGGCGCCGAGCAGTGCGGGCATGCGGGTGGGCCAGGTGCCGACGGCGGCGTTGCCTGTGGCGCGCGCCGCGTCGTGGCAGGCGTTCAGGCCGGTGTCGGAGCCGAGCGATGCCCAATGGTCGAGTGTCGAGTTGAGGTCGCCCGCGACGATGACATCGGATGCCGGGTCGTCGCAGCGTTCGGCGAGCCAGTCGAGCCCGGCCCGCCATCCGCTCATCTCGCCGGGAACTGGCGCGACCGGATGCGCGGCGATGATGGTGGGTCCGGTGCCGTCGGTGGGCACCGCGACGACGCTCGGCAGCGTGGTTGTGTTGCCGACCGTCTCGTCGATCGCGTACTCGCCGAGGTCGTCGCTGATGAGCACCATCGTCGACCGGGCCTTCGAGATGCGGTCGAACTGCACCCCGAGCACCTGCATGGGTCGACCCGACGCCGCCATGATGCCGGCGACCGCATCCGCCGCCTCCTCGCTCGTCTCGGGAAGCGAGACGACATCCGCCTCCTGTTCGAGGGCGAGGGCCGCGATCGCCTCGGCGCCCGGCGCGTCGCCGAGGGTGTTCCAGCCGACCACCACGACATCTCCCTCGGCGAGCGTCTGGAACGCCGTGTCGCCGAAGCCGCGCACCGCCAGAACGCCGGTCGAGATGACGCTGAAGGCGACGAGGATCACGGCCAGGCCGGCGAAGAAGCGGCGGCCCAGCGGCGAGAGGAGCGCGATGAGCGTGAGCAGCACCGCCACCAGCAGGGTGACCAGGGCCGCGAGCCCGCGCAGCGACACGAGCTGGGCGACACCTATCGCACGCTCCAGCCCGAGCAGCTGCGGCCAGCAGGCGATGAGCAGCAGGGCGGCGAGGGCGAGCGTGACCACGGCGGCGAGGATGCGGCGGATCATCATGTCGAGCCTAGGCGGGCCAAGCTGAGTGCCGCCCCCGGCACGCGGCCCCCCGCCGTCCTAGCATGAGGGGATGCCCGGACCGATCGACCTGCACGCCCACTCGAGCGTGTCCGACGGCACCGAGACGCCCGCAGAGCTGGTCGCGGCCGGCGTCGCCGCCGGGCTGGGGGTGCTCGCGATCACCGACCACGACTCCACGGCGGGATGGGACCAGGCCTTCGTCGCGGCCCACGGGACGGGCCTCGAGATCGTGCCCGGCATCGAGCTCTCCACCCAGCTCGACTACGCGAGCGTGCACATCCTCGGCTACCTGGTCGACCCCGCCGATCCGGGGCTCGTGGAGGCGACCGCCGCGATCCGATCGGAGCGACTGCATCGGGCCGAGGCGATGGTCGCCCGCATCGGCGTCGACTACGCCCTGGACTGGGATGACGTGCTCGCCCAGACGACGCCCGGAGCGACCGTCGGCCGCCCGCACATCGCCGACGCGCTCGTCGCGCGCGGCCACGTACCCGACCGCTCGGCCGCGTTCGACACGATCCTGCACTGGCAGGCGGGCTACTACCGCCCGCACGAGGCGCCGCCGCCCGTCGAGGGGGTGCGCCTCATCACGCAGGCCGGTGGGGTGGCCGTGATCGCCCATCCGGGTGCCCGCGGCCCGCAGCGGGTGCTCTCGGACAAGCGGATGCGGGCGCTCGTCGACGCGGGCCTGTTCGGTCTCGAACTCGACCACCGCGACAATCCGCCCACCTCGCGCCGGTACTGGGCCGACCTGGCCGAGCGATTCGGACTGGTCACCACCGGCTCCAGCGACTACCACGGGGCCGGCAAGCCGAACCGGCTCGCCGAGAACACGACCACCCCTGAGGTGTATGCGGCGATCGTCGCCCGCGGCACCGGCTCGCGGCCTTTCCGCACGCAGTAGCGCCCGAGGGGTCAGACCCCGGGCAGCAGGGTCCACGACGCCGGCACCTGGCCGGGCGTGCTGACGACGAGGCGGTGCTCGGTGCAGGTGAACGCCACCGTGCTCCCGACGAGCCAGGGGAACCGCGGGGCCGCCACGGCGACCGTCGACGTCGTGGTGCCGTCCGCCGCGGTGGCCTGCGTCTCCTCCGACGTGGATGCCACCCGCACGCGGCTCAGCGTGAGCGAGTCGCCCGGCTCCGGGATCAGGTACCGCCCACTCGATTCGACATCGAGCGAGGTGCGCTCGCGGGTGCCGTCGTCGAAGTACAGCTCGTAGTCGACGCCCGTCGCGGTGAACGTCCACGCGGGGGCATCGCCGCGGGTGAACGCGACCGTCGCCGTACCGGTGACCTCGCCGCCGGTCACCGGGTCGGCGGTGCCGGCGGAGTCGCTCCACTCGGTGTGCGCCGCATCGAGGTCGATCGACCACGGCGAGTGGTCGGCGAGACAGCGGTAGGCCGCCGCGACCTCCCGCGACGCGGGCGTCGCGGTCGGAGGCGCGGGCGTGCCGTCGGCGGTGCACCCGGTCAGCGCGAGCACGACCGCGGCAGCCGCTGACGCAGCCGTCACGAATCGGTTCCGCATCGAAACCTCCTCGCGCGCGGATGCGTTCTCAGTATCCCGATGCGCGCCCCGCCGGGGAAGGAGGGTGCTCAGCCTGCGGGCGGGGGAGTGGGCGCGCCGCCCGCGCTCGAGCCGGTGCGGCGACGACGACGGCGACGCTTCGCGGGGGCCGCGTTGCCGTCGTGGTGCTCCGTGCCCTTGCCGTCGTGCGTTCCGCCGCCCTCGGGGCGGGTCTCGGCCTGCGACGTCGAGCTCGACGACGCGCCGCCACGCGTGCGGGTGCGCTGACGGGAACCGCCGTCACCCGATCCGGATGCGGGGCGCTCGCGGGGCGGACGCTCGGCCGGCGGACCGGCCGGCTTCAGGCGGCCCTTCGTGCCCTCGGGGATGTCGAGGTCGCTGTAGAGGTGCGGCGACGACGAGTAGGTCTCGACGGGCTCCGGGTTGCCGAAGTCGAGGCCGCGGTTGATGAGCCCCCACTTGTGCATGTCGTCCCAGTCGACGAACGTGACCGCGATGCCCGTCTTGCCGGCGCGGCCGGTGCGGCCCGCGCGGTGCAGGTAGGTGTCGGGGTCGTCGGGCACCGTGTGGTTGATCACGTGGGTGACGTCGTTGACGTCGATGCCGCGAGCCGCCACATCCGTCGCGATGAGGATGTCCTTCTTGCCGGCCTTGAACGCCGCCATGGAACGCTCACGCGCATCCTGGCTCATGTCGCCGTGCACGGCGCCCGCGTTGAAGCCGCGGTCGTTGAGCTCTTCGACGAGCTTCGCCGCCGCACGCTTCGTGCGGGTGAAGATCACCGTCTTGCCGCGGCCGTTGGCCTGCAGGATGCGCGAGATCACCTCGTCCTTGTCGAGCGAGTGCGCGCGGTAGATGACGTGCTTGATGTTCGCCTGCGTGAGGCCCTCATCGGGGTCGGTCGCGCGGATGTGGATCGGCCGGTTCATGAACCGGCGCGCGAGTGCGACGACCGGGCCCGGCATGGTGGCCGAGAACAGCATCGTGTGGCGGGTCGGCGGGGTCTGCGCGAACAGCTTCTCGACATCCGGGAGGAAGCCGAGGTCGAGCATCTTGTCGGCCTCGTCGAGCACCATCACCTGCACGTCCTTGAGGGACAGCAGACGCTGGCCGGCGAGGTCGAGCAGACGGCCGGGCGTGCCGACCACGATCTGCGCGCCCGCCTTCAGCTGCTCCACCTGGCCCTCGTAGGCCTTGCCGCCGTAGATCGCGGCCACCTGGGTGGGTCGGTTGGATGCGGCCAGCTCGAGGTCTTCGGCCACCTGCACGCACAGTTCGCGCGTGGGCACCACGATGAGGGCCTTCACGCCCGGGCCCGGGTTCTCGCCGAGCGCCTGGATGACCGGGAGGCCGAAACCGAACGTCTTGCCGGTGCCGGTCTTCGCCTGGCCGATGATGTCCTGCTTGGCAAGACCGAGGGGGATTGTCTGGGTCTGGATCGGGAAGGGCTCGATGATGCCCTTCGCCGCCAGCGCGTCGACCATGTCCTGGTCGATGTTGAGATCGCGGAAAGTCAAGGAATACCTGTCTGATAGGTGAGAGGTCTCCAGTCTACCGGGCGGGACCTGTGCGGGTCCCGGCGGCGCGGTCGGCGCGGGGCGGGCGCGACTACACTGGGCCGGTGGCCTGGTTCCGTCGTCGCACGCGTCCGCGCCCGGGCACCCTCCACGTGGCCCCGCGCTCGGATGCCGTCGCCGTCGCCCGGGTCGAGCTGCGCGAACTGACACCGACCCCCGCGCGCTTCCTCGGGCAGACCGCGTACCTCACGATCGTGCTGTTCGAGAACCTCGGGCGGGCGGTCACCGTCGCCCCCACGACGGATGCGAAGACGCGTCTCGCGCGCGCCGCATCCGAGATGCTGACGATGCACGAGGAACTCGTGGCCGAACTGGTGCGCCTGCACGACGACCCGGCCGCCGAGATGGAGCCGTACCGCATCCTGCTCGACGACTTCCAGCGGCGCACGAAGGGCGCCGACTGGTACGAGATCCTCGTGACCTGCTACCTGACGAACGGCTTCCTGCTCGACTTCTTCGCGGGGCTCGCGGCGGGCCTGCCCGACGACCTCGACGACCGCGCCGCATCCATCCTGCAGCGCGATCAGGCGGAGGCGGTGCTCGTGGAGGAGCTGCGGCGCTCCATCGAGGAGAACCCGCGCCTCGCATCCCGGCTCGCGATGTGGGGGCGGCGCCTGATCGGCGACACGATGCTGGTGGCGCGTTCGGCGATCGAGCAGCATCCGGCGATCTCCGTCGAGGAGCGGGTCGACCCGGTGTTCACCGAGCTGATCGCCGCGCACACGCGCCGCATGGATGCGCTCGGCCTGACCGCGTAGGGGGCGGTGTCCGCCTCGGGCGGTGGTGCAGCTCTCAAATCAAGGAGCCTGGCTCTCAAATCAAGGACTCCAGCGCTCGAATCAAGGACTCCAGCTCTCAACTCAAGGACTCCACCTCTCGAATCAAGGACTCCAGCTCTCGAATCAAGGAACTCGTGTGACCAGAGTGGCCTGTGTGGCGGATGTGGCGGCCGGGCCCCATGAACTCCTTGATTTGTGAGGTCAGCTCCTTGAGTTGAGCGCCAGGCTCCTTGATTTGAGAGGCAAGGGTCGTCGAAACAGCGGCCGACGCGGCAAGGCGGACGCGGCAGAGGCCCAGTGGCGGGAGTCGCCGAGGCGAGACCGAGACGCAGGGGCCCTAGAGGCGCCCGCCCGAGAGGGCGTGGAGCGCGCGGGTGTCGGCCGCGGCGCGGGCGCGGGGCAGTAGCACCGCGACCAGGATGGATGCCAGCACGCCCGAGGCGAGCGACACCACCCAGATCCAGCCGCCGTCGAACGTCCAGCCGAGCCAGACGAGCAGAGCCCAGACGGCTGCGGTCGCCGCGCCGCCTACCGCGGGCAGCAGGGCCATGCCGTAGCTGCGGCGGCCGGGCACGAGGTAGCGCACCAGGGCACCGAGGCCCGCGCCGATGACGGTGACGAAGACGATCTCCACGCCGTGATCCTAGGCGAGAAGCGCCTAGGCGACGAAGCCCACGCGACGGGCCTCGCCTCCGCCGACCTCGACATAGGCGAGGCTGGCCGTCGGCACGATGTAGGTCTTGCCCTTGTCGTCGGTGAGGCTCAGGAACTTCGCGTCCGAGCTGAGCGCCGTCTGCACGGCCTTCTCGACCTCGGCGGCGGTCTGCGCGCTCTCGAAGGAGAGCTCACGGGCGGTGTTGGCGATACCGATGCGAATGTCCACGAGGTCGAGCGTAGAGGATGCCGGGCGGCGTCCTCGGGCGGTTCACTGTGGGCGGAACGGGCGCCCGGATGCGGTGTCCGGGCCGCCCGATAACGTAGCCGCATGCCCGGTGCCCGCTTCGTCGTCGACGTCTCCGAGAGCCTCGACCCCGTCGCGCTCGACCCCTCGCAGGCGGCCGTGCTCGCTCTGCCCGACGACGCGTCCGCCGCCGTCCTCGGGGCGCCCGGCACCGGCAAGACGACGACGATCATCGAGCTCGTGGCCGACCGTGTGGCCCGCGGCCTCGACCCGGAGCAGCTGCTCGTGCTGACGCCGTCTCGGGCCTCCGCCGCGCGCCTGCGCGATCGCCTCGCGCGCCGCATCGGGGTGCCCACCGACGGTCCGCTCGCCCGCACGGTTCCCTCGCTCGCGTTCGAGCTCGCCGGGGCGGCGGCGCGCGCGGAGGGGCGGCCGGCTCCGCGCCTGCTCACGGGCACCGAGCTCGACGCCGACATCGCCGCCTACCTCGAGGGCCACCTCGCCGACGGCAGCGGGCCGGCCTGGCCCGACCCGCTGACCCCCGAGGTGCGCGCGCTGCGGGGGTTCCGCAGCGAGCTGCGCGAGTTCATGGCGCGCGCCACCGAGTACGGCGTCGACGCGGCCGGGGTCGCATCCCTCGCGCGTCGGGCCGAGCGCCCCGACTGGCTGGCTGCCGCCGAGTTCATGCGCGAGTACCAGGCGCTCCAGGCCTCGAACCGCCCCGAGCAGTTCGACGCGGCCGAGTTCGTGAGCTTCGCGGTGCAGGCCATCCGCGACGGGGCCGAGGGCGACCGCATCTCGCGGTTGCGTCTCGTGATCGTCGACGACCTGCAGGAGGCCACCGAGTCGACGATGGCGGTGCTGCGCGCCCTCGTCGACCGCGGTGTCTCGGTGATCGCGTTCGGCGACCCGGATGTGGCGGCGAACGCCTTCCGGGGCGGCGAGGCGGATGCGGTGGGTCGTTTCGCGGAGCGCATCGGCCTCACCGACGGCGACCGTCTCGTGCTCGCCACCGTGCACCGCGGCGGACCCGAGCTGCGCGCCCTCGTGTCGCGCACCGTCGAGCGGATCGGCACCGCGGCCGCCGGTCCGCAGCGCCGGGCGGCAGCGGCACCGGCAGCCGCATCCGCATCCGAACCGGATGCGGAGCGCCCGCCGGTCGCGGTCATCCGGGCGACGACGCACGCACGGCAGGCGGCCGCGATCGCGCGCGTGCTCCGCGAAGAGCATCTGCTGCACGGCGCCGCCTGGTCGCGGCTCGCGGTGATTGTCCGCTCGGGGGCGCAGATCCCGGAGCTGGCCCGTGCCCTCGCCCGCGCCGAGGTGCCCACCCGCACGACCGGTCGCGGGACGCCCCTCCGCGACGATCCGGCCCCGCGGGCGCTGCTCGCCCTCGTGGAGGTCGGCATCGGCCGCCGCGAGCTCGACCCCGAGACCGCCGCCGAACTCTTGACGGGCCCGTTCGGCGGGCTCGATCCGCTGGGCCTGCGTCGACTGCGGCTCGCCCTGCGGCACGAGGAGCTCGCGGGCGGCGGCCTGCGCCCGGGCGCCGAGCTCGTCGCCGACGCGCTCGCCGCCCCGGGGCGGTTCGCCACCATCGAGGGGCGCGCGGCGAAGCGGGCGGCGCATCTCGCCGACACCCTCGAGGTGCTGCGCGGCATGGCGGGGGGCTCGACGGTCGAGGAACTGCTCTGGATGGCGTGGGAGCGCAGCGGGGTCGCCGACCGCTGGCGGCGTCAGGCGCTCGCATCCGGGATCGAGGCGGCCGAGGCCAACCGCGACCTGGACGGCGTGGTGGCCCTGTTCTCCGCCGCGAAGCGCTTCGTCGAGCAACGCCCCACCGAGGGGGCGCTCGAGTTCCTGCAGCACGTGCTCGACTCCGACATCGCCGACGATCTGCTGGCCCCGCCCCGCGCCGAGGACGCGGTGCTCGTCGCCACGCCCTCGGCGCTCGTCGGTCTCGAGTTCCGCACGGTCGTGGTGGCGTCGCTGCAGGACGGCGCGTGGCCGAACCTGCGTCCGCGCGGCTCGCTGCTGGCTCCGCAGCGTCTCGTGCGGGTGCTCGAGGGCCGAGACGCCGCCGCCATCGACGAACGCAAGCTCGTGCTCGACGACGAGCTGCGCATGTTCGCGCTCGCGGTGTCGCGCGCATCGGAGCGCGTGGTGCTCGCCGCCGTCGACAACGACGACGAGACAGCCAGCGTGCTCTTCTCGCTCGCATCCGATGCGGTGGGCATCCCCTCCACCTCGCCCGCGCCGCTCACCCTGCGCGGGCTCACCGGCCGGCTGCGGCGCGAGCTCGCCGACCCGGCGGGCGTGCCCGGGCGCAAAGCGGATGCCGCATCGACGCTCGCGCGTCTCGCATCCGATCAGGTGGCCGGCGCCGATCCCGACGAGTGGCTGGGTCTTCGCGAGCCCTCCACCGATACGCCGCTGTTCGCCGACGAACCGGTGCGGGTGTCGCCGTCGCAGCTGGCCAACGTCGAGGAATCGCCCCTCGACTGGGCCGTGTCACGCCTCGCGGGCGGCAGCTCGTCGATCGCGATGAACGTCGGCACGATCGTGCACTGGGCGATGGAGACCGCCGAGACGCCCGACATCGAGGCCCTCTGGGCGCAGGTCGAGCGGCGGTGGCCCGAGCTGCAGTTCGACGCCGCGTGGATCTCCGAGTTCCAGCGGCGCGCGACCCTCACGCTCGTGACGGCGCTCGCCGAGTACCTGCGCGATTTCGACGCCGCGGGCAAGTCGCTCGTCGCCGCCGAGGGACGGTTCCGCTTCGCGGTCGCGGACGACGTGCTCGTCTCCGGCAGCATCGACCGGGTGGAGCTCTCGCCGCAGCGGGAGGTGGTGATCGTCGACCTGAAGACCGGCAACCCCGAGACCTCCGACGCCGTCATCGCCGCGCATCCGCAGCTCGCCACCTACCAGCTGGCCTACCGCGAGGGCGTGCTCGACGAGTTCCTCGCACCGCACGGGGAGCACAGGGCCGGCGGCGCGAAGCTCGTCTTCGTGAAGGCGGGGGTGCGCGGCAAGCTCTACCGCGAGGGCGTCCAGGTGGTGCTCGACGACGAGGCGCTCGACGGATTCCGCGACCGCATCCTCGAGGCTGCGCGCGTGATGGCGGCAGCGCGCTTCGAGGGCCCGCTCGAGCGCGAATTCCGGGGTCGCCCCGATCTCGAGAAACAGCTTCCGCGGGTACCCGAGGTGACGCATGACTGACACGGACACGGCGGCGGTGAGCGCGCGGCGGATCGCCGAGGCGCTCGCGGAGGTGCGCGGCGAGGGGGTGCGGTACCCCACGCCGGAGCAGCAGGCCGTGATCGAGGCCGACCCGCACGAGCCGGCGCTCGTCGTCGCCGGCGCGGGGTCCGGCAAGACGGAGACGATGGCGAACCGCGTGCTGTGGCTCGTCGCGAACGGTCACGCGCAGCCTGCCGAGGTTCTCGGCCTCACCTTCACCCGCAAGGCCGCGGGCGAGCTGGCCGAGCGCATCCGCACCCGCCTCGCCGAACTGCACGAGGCGGGGCTCGCTCCGGAGGGTCACGACCTCTTCGACGCGCCCGAGATCTCCACCTACAACTCCTTCGCGAGCGGGGTGTTCCGCGACAATGCCCTCGTGCTCGGCCGCGACGGCGACGGGGTGGTGCTGGGCGAGGCGGCGGCCTGGCAGCTCGCCCGGTCGGTGGTGGTGCGCAGCACCGATGCGCGGCTCGAGGGCCTCGACAAGCGCCTCGACCCGGTGGTCGAGGCGACCCTGCAGATCGCCCGCGGAATCGCCGACAATGATGCCGACCCCGAGCGTGTGCGCGCCATCGGTGCACGGTTCGCCGAGCTGCCGGAGCTGCCCCTCGGCGGCAGGGCCGAGTATGCGTCCGCCGTGTCGCAGATGCGCGACGTGGCCCAGCTCGACCTGCTCGTCGACCTCGCCGCCGAGTACGACCGGGCCAAGCGCGAGCGCGGCGCCGTCGACTACGCCGACCAGGTGGTGCTCGCCCTGCACGCGGTGGCGGCGCGCCCCGCGGCGGGCGAGGAGCTGCGCGCCCGGTTCAGGGTGGTGCTGCTCGACGAATACCAGGACACCTCCGTGGTGCAGACTGACCTGCTCGCGGCCCTCTTCGCGGGCACACCCGTCATGGCCGTGGGCGATCCGAACCAGTCGATCTACGGATGGCGCGGTGCGAGCGCCGCCAACCTGCGCGAATTCCGCCCCCGATTCCGCCGTCGCGATGGCGAGGCGGCCGCGCGTTTCACCCTCGCCACCAGCTGGCGCAACGGCACGCGCATCCTCGATGCCGCCAACACGCTCGTGGGCGCGTCGTCCGGCGAGGGTGCCGAGGTTCCGACGCTCGTCTCGCGTCCCGGGGCGAGCGGGTTCGATGTGGATTCCGTCTACCCCGAGACGGTCGTCGAGGAGGCGGCGGAGGTCGCCGCCTGGCTGCGCGACCGGCTCACCGAGGCGAAGCGCTCGAGCGGGGCACCCGCATCCGCAGCCCTGCTGCTGCGCGCCCGCAAGACGCAGCGGCATTTCCTCGAAGCGATGCGTGCCGCCGGGGTGCCGTACCACGTGCTCGGGGTGGGGGGCCTACTGGCCGAACCCGAGATCGCCGACCTCGTCAGCGCGTTGCGCGTGCTGGACGACCCGGATGCCGGACTCGAGCTACTGAGGCTGCTCTCGGGTGCGCGCTGGCGCATCGGCGTCGCCGACCTCGACGCCCTGCGCGAGGTGGGGGGATGGCTCGCCCGCCACGACAGCGCCGAGAGCGGCATCCTTCCCGACGAGCTGCAGCAGCGGCTGCGCGATTCGGTGGCGGGCGACGAGGGCGGCTCGATCGTCGACGCGCTCGAGTTCGTGGGGCGCGCCGCGCAGGGCCATCGTGCGCTCGAGGGCTTCAGCGAGGAGGGCCTCGCGCGGCTGCGTTCCGCGGCGACCTCGTTCGACCGCCTCCGCGCCCGCGCCGGGCTCGAACTGCCCGACCTGCTGGTGCTGGTCGCCCACGAGTTGCGGCTCGACATCGAGATCGCCGCGAACGAGACCCGAACCGCCGGCGAGGCCAACCTCGACGCCCTGCTCGACGCGCTCTCCGGCTATCTCGCGATCGCCGAGACCGCATCGCTCGGGGGCTTCCTCGGGTGGCTGCGGGAGGCCGAGCAGCGCGAAGACCTGACGCCGCGCCCCGAGGACCCGGAACCCGGCACCGTGCAGGTGCTCACCATCCACGGCTCGAAGGGACTCGAGTGGGACATCGTCGCGGTGCCGCGTTGGGTCGACGACGAGCTGCCCGCTGCACCGATCGAGGGGTACGGGGGGTGGCTGGGCTTCGGCCGGTTCCCGTGGACGGAACGCGGTGACCGCGACCACCTGCCCCGGTTCGACCTGGGCCGCGTCGACACGCGCAAGGCGTATACGGAGGAGGTGGCGCGGTTCAAGGGCGCTGTGGTCGAGCACTACCGCGCCGAGGAGCGGCGGCTCGCGTACGTCGCCGTCACCCGTGCCCGCGACCGGCTGTTGGTGTCGGGTGCCTTCTGGGGCGGCCAGAAGCGGCCCCGGACGCCGAGCGCGTTCCTGTTGGAGTTGGCGGATGCGGCTGTCATCGCGCCGCCGCCCGTCGCCTCGGCGACCGAGACGCCCCCGGAGGGTGCCGAGCCCGAGGTCACCACGTGGCCGAACGACCCGTTCGGTGGCCGTGCGGCGGCGGTTCGTGCGGCTGCCGCGGCGGTCCGTTCGGCCGCACCGGCGCTCGCCGGCCCGTGGGCGCGGGAGGCCGAGCTGCTGCTCGAGGAGCGGGAGCGGCGTCGCAACCGCGACGGCGTGGTGCCGCTTCCGGTGCGTATCCCCGCATCCGCATTCAAGGACTATGTGAGTGATCCGGATGCGGTCGCCGAGGAGTTGCGGCGCCCCATGCCCGAGCGCCCCTACCGGGCGACACGCCTCGGCACCCTCTTCCACTCGTGGGTCGAGGAGCGTTACGGCACGTCGGGCGGTGGTTCCGACGAGCTCGACGCGGCGCCGTTCGAGCTCGATGACGAGGGAGACCTCGTGGATGCGGAGCGGCTCGCCGAGCTGCAGTCGACCTTCGAGCGTTCACCGTGGGCGCAGTTGAAGCCCGTCGAGGTGGAGCGCGAGATCCACCTGCCGTTCGACGGCCGCGTGGTGATCTGCAAGATCGACGCCGTGTACCAGCACGGGGACCGCTTCGAGGTGGTCGACTGGAAGACCGGCAAGGCGCCGAAGGACGACGCCGACCTCGAACGCAAGCAGCTGCAGCTGGCCCTCTACCGGCTCGCGTACGCGCGCTGGGCGGGCATCGACCCGCAGCTCATCGACGCCGCCTTCTACTTCGTCGCCGACGATCACGTCATCCGGCCGCCGCACGTGGACTCGGAGCAGCAGCTGCTCGAGCGCTGGCGCGCCGCCTTCGGCTGACCGCAGCGGGTCAGCGTGCGGTGGCGTGGATGGCGTTCGCGAGCGCATCCACCGGTTCGCGCGCCGAGCGCGGGTTCGACAGCAGCGTGAAGTCGACCTCGCCGAGGCGGGGGAGGTCGAAGGTGCCGGTCACTTCGATGAGCTCGTCGGGGATGAGCACCCGGGGGAACACGGCGATGCCGATGCCGGCGCGGAGGGCTGCGAGCACGCCGTTCACTTCGCGGACGTTGCAGGTGATGCGCCAGGTGCGCCCGGCGGTCTCCAGCGCGTGGATGGCTGCGTCGCGCGAGAAGCTGGGCGCCTGGTAGACGATGAGCGGCACGGTGGCATCCGGTTCGAGCCGGAGCGACCGGTGGGCCACCCAGACGAGGCGCTCGCGGCGGACCGTGCGGCCTTCGGTGTGGCCGGGCTCCTGTTTGACGTAGACGAGGTCGAGCTGGCCTCCGGCGAGTCGGCGGGCGAGGGGGCCGCTCTGCCCGACGGTGAGTTCGAGGTTGATCTGCGGGTACAGCTGGCGGAAGTCGCGCAACACCTGGGGCACGTGGGTGAGGGCGAGGTCGTCGGCGGCACCGAATCTGAGGCGCCCGCGCATCGCGGATCCGAGAAAGTAGGCGGCCGCCTCGTCGTGGGCGGCGAGGATGTTGCGGGCGAATCCGAGCATCGCGTCGCCGTTGTCGGTGAGCCGTACGGCGCGCGTGTCGCGTGCGACGAGCACGCGGCCTGCGGCGTTCTCGAGCTTGCGCACCTGCTGGCTGACGGTCGGCTGGCTGAGTCCGAGGAGTTCGGCGGCGCGGGTGAAGCTGAGGGTGTCGGCGACCGCGACGAAGGTGCGCAGCAGGGGCGGGTCGAACATCCGGACGCCTTTCATTCGAGAATCGAATGGGAGTTATAGACACGATAATGTCACGTAATGGGGGTGCCCGACCTAGCCTCGAAGACGTGACCTCCGCACTGCCGCCCGAACTCGAAGCGGTGACGGAACCCATCCCGGTGCTCACCCGCCGCCCCACCTGGCGCGACACCTTCGCCGCCCTCGGCGCTTACAACTACCGGCTCTACCTGATCGCGTCGCTCTTCGCGAACACCGGCGGATGGATGGCGCGGGTCGCCATCGACTGGCTGGTGCTCGAACTCACGGGCGATGTCGCGCTCGTCGGCCTCGCCGTCGCACTGCAGTTCGCACCCACTCTGCTGCTCGGGCCGTGGGCGGGGGTGCTCTCGGATCGCGCCTCCCGTCGCGTCGTGCTGCTGTGCACCATGTCGGTCGGTGCCATCGCGAACGCCGTGCTGGCCGTGCTCGTGCTCACCGGCACGGTGGCCACCTGGCACGTGCTCGCGATCGCACTCATCACGGGGGTCTCGATGGCGATCGACGGGCCCAGCCGCTCGGCGTTCGTCTCCGAGATGGTGGGCACGCGCCGACTGCGCGGCGCGATCAGCCTCAACGCCACGATCTTCCACCTCGGCGGGCTCCTCGGCCCTGCGATCAGCGGCGTGCTCATCGTGGCGATCGGTTCGGGATGGTCGATCGCGATCAACGCGGGCACCTCGCTCATCGCCGTCGCCGCGCTCGCCCTCATGCGCAAACGCGAGCTGGTGCCGACGGTGCGCCAGCGGCGCTCGCGCGGGCAGATCCGCGAGGCCCTCCGCTACGCGTGGGGCAAGCCGACCATCGTGTGGCCGCTGGTGCTGCTCGCCTTCGTGGCGGTCTTCGGCATGAACCTGCCGGTGCTGCTCGCCGCCGCAGCCGACGACGGGTGGCACACGGGTGCCGCCGGTTACGGCCTCTACAACTCCCTGTGCGCAGGGGGTGCGTTCATCGGCGCGCTCCTCTCGTCGCGTCGGCGCACCCTCCGGCTGCGCGACATCGTCGGATTCGCGGGGCTCTACGGTGCCATCACCGTGATCGCGGGGGTCGCGAACTGGTACCCGATGTTCCTCTCGGCGCTCGTGGGCATCGGCGTCGCGCGCCTGCTGTTCGCGACCGGCGCCGAATCGATGACGCAGCTCTCGACGAACCTCGGCATCCGGGGCCGGGTGATGTCGCTCTACATCATGGTTCTCATGGGCGGCCAGGCGGCCGGAGGCGTGATCATGGGGTGGATCGCCGAGAACCTCGGTCCGTCGTGGGCTTTCATCGTCGCGGGCGGGGTGCCGGCGCTGGCGGCGGGCACGATCGCCATCGTGCTCGCGTGGCGCAGGGAGCTACGGCTGCGGGTCGACTTCCGCTCGCCGCGCCGGTTCGTGCGGATCGTGCCCCGCGAGTTGACCCTCTAGCGCACCGCGCTACGCGCTGCGTGACGCGGGCGCGCTAGGAGACGCGCTCGGCGCGGTCGAGCAGCGCCTCGACCTCATCGACGGCGAGGATCGGCAGCGTCATCGGGCCGATCGACTCGGTCGCGTCGCCCAGCACGTCGTCGACGAGCTTCGACATCATCCGCACGGCGTCGTCGACCGTCTCGGTCGAGCGGGTCTCGGTGCCGTGCAGCAACCAGCGCGCCACCTCGAGCTCGGAGGCCAGCGTGGCCCGCTGCCGCAGGCGCCGGTCGACGCTGCCGCGTACGCGCGTGTACGCATCGAACACCGCATCCGCGATGCCGTCGGTGCGTGTGCCGAGCACCCAGAAGAGGTCGCGGGCCGGGTCGCCGACGCGCAGCCCCTGCCAGCCGAGCACACCCGTGACCGCGCCGGCGGATGCCAGGAACGAGTCGGCCGCGAGCGAGCCGTTGATGACGGTGGGGGAGAACTGCCAGAGGCCCGCATCCTCGCCTGCCTGCTGCCAGCGGCGCGCGAGCGCTGCGGGAACCAGGCCCGTCGCGATCGCGCGGTCGATGATGGCGAGGCTCGCCCGGTGCGAGTCGATCGCGCTGTGGGCGGGCAGGCCGGCGTCGGTGACGAGGCTCGTGGGCAGACCGTGGATCGCGGCGATCGCCTCGCCGATCGAGGTGGCGAGCTCGATGTCGACGCCCGCGAGCTTCACGGGGGTGCCGCCGACGAACTGCGACACGATGGCGCGGGTGCCGTCGACGGGGGCCTGGCCGGCGAACGTTGTCACCTCGAAGGGCAGCCGCGCGCGCACACCCTGGCTGAGGGCGCGGAGGGCCACCAGGTCGGCGGACTGCTCCTGCTCGGCACGCTCCGAGCGCGGCACGCGCACGATCCAGTGCTTGCCGTCGCGCCCCGTGATGACGGCGGAATCGAAGTCGCCACGCCCGACGGTGCCGAAGGGTGCCGCGCCCACGACGTCGAGCTCGGCGACGGCCGAGGTGGCGAGCGCCGCTAGAGTGAAGTGGGATCTGGCCATGGCGACAGGGTAGGTCTGCCCCGCCCCGGCCGCCCGGCACGCCACGCCCGATCCGGTGTTCTCGGAGGGCGGTTCCCGAGTCGCGGATGAGGTTGCAATGAGCGGATCGACCGAGCGGCCAGCCGCGCACCCACGTCGGCATCCGCTCGCGCCCGCGCTGTCGCGCGCCGACCTCGACCGCGACTACCTGACCCGGCTCGGCGGTGCCGCTGCACTGCTCGACGACCCGCGCAGCCGGGTGGTCGTGCTTCACGACGGGCGCGCGCTCGGCACCCCGGACGGCGCCCTGGCGCTGCTGGACGCCACCGCACTGCCCGACCTCGACCCCGACGCGCTCGTGTTCCTCGGGCGCATCCGCACCGCATCCGCCGACGTCGAGCAGGGCGCCGCAGTGCTCGCCGTGGTCGTCGACGAGCTGCGCGCTGCCGACTTCGACGGCACCTGGCTCGACCTGCGCAGCATCGGCTCGACGCTCGACGCCCGCGACGCCGGCCTCTTCACGCAGGCGCTGGCCCTCGCCAACTGGCACGCCGTCTCGGCGTTCTCGCCGGCCACCGGCCAGCCGACGACCGTCGCCCAGGCGGGCTGGGTGCGCGTCGACCCGCAGACCGGGCGTGAACTCTACCCGCGTACCGACCCGGCCGTGATCGTGGCGGTGCTCGACGACGACGACCGCATCCTGCTCGGCTCGAACGTCGAATGGGGGCAGTCGCGGTTCTCGCTGTTGGCCGGGTTCGTCGAACCGGGGGAGTCGCTCGAGGCGGCCGTGATCCGCGAGATCTTCGAAGAGGCGGGCGTCGTGGTGACCGACCCCGAGTACCGGGGCAGCCAGCCGTGGCCCTTCCCGGCATCCCTCATGCTCGGCTTCGAGGCGCGCATCGCCCCCGGCACGCCGACCGAGCCGCGCCCCGACGGCACCGAACTGCGCGAACTGCGGTGGTTCACCCGCGACGAGCTGGCCGCGGATGCGGCGGCCGGCCGGGTGACGCTGCCGCGCTCATCGTCGATCGCGCGCGCCATCATCGAGGACTGGTACGGCGGCCCGCTCGCCGACGGGGCCGACTGGTGACGGACGACCTCCTCGCAGGCCTCGACGAGCAGCAGCGGCAGGCGGCCGAGACCCTGCTCGGCCCGGTGTGCGTGCTCGCAGGTGCCGGAACCGGCAAGACCCGCGCCCTCACGCACCGCATCGCCCACGGGGTGGCGACGGGCGTGTACGCGGCCGACCGCGTGATGGCGCTCACCTTCACCACGCGCGCCGCCGGTGAGCTGCGGGGGCGGCTACGCAGACTCGGTGCGGGTGGCGTCACCGCGCGCACCTTCCACTCCGCCGCCCTCGCCCAGCTGAGCTACTTCTGGCCGCAACTCGTGGGCGGCAGGCTGCCCGAGATCCTGCCCGGCAAGGCGCGGATCCTCGGGCACGCCGCGGAGTCGCTCAAGCTGCGGGTCGACACGGCGGCGCTCCGCGACCTCGCCGCGGAGATCGAATGGCGGAAGGTGCGTCGCATCCCGCTCGAGGACTACGCCCGCATCGCGCACACCCGCACCATGCCGCCGGGCCTCGGCGTCGACGCGGTCGTCGAGCTGCAGCAGCGCTACGAGGACCTCAAAGACGAACGCCGTCGCCTCGACTTCGAAGACGTGCTGCTCGTGACCGCCGGGATGATCGACGCGGAACAGCGGGTCGCCGACCAGGTGCGCGAGCAGTACCGCTTCTTCGTCGTCGACGAGTACCAGGACGTCTCGCCGCTGCAGCAGGAGCTGCTCGAGCTGTGGCTCGGACCCCGCACCGATGTGTGCGTCGTCGGCGACGCATCCCAGACCATCTACTCGTTCGCGGGGGCCTCGAGCGAGTACCTCCTCGGGTTCGGTTCGCGGTACCACGACGCCACCGTCGTACGCCTCGAGACGAACTACCGCTCCGTGCCGGGGGTGCTGCAGGCCGCGAACCGCCTCATGCGCGGACGCCCCGGAGCCCTCGAGCTGACCGCCGCGCGCGAAGGCGGCGTCGTGTCCGACCCACCCGTCACCCGCTGGGACTCGGATGCGGCAGAAGCCGCAGGCGTCGCCGCCGCGATCGCCGAGCAGGTGCGATCCGGCATCCGCCCCGAGCAGATCGCGGTGCTGTACCGGGTGAACGCGCAGGCGGCCATGTTCGAGGGCGCGCTCGCCGCGCAGGGCATCAGCGCACGGCAGCTCGGCGGCACCCGCTTCTTCGACCTCGACTCGGTGAAGCGCGCGATGCTCGAACTCATGAGCCTCGCGCGGACCGGCTCGCCGAAGCCCATGTACGAGACGGTCGCGGATGTGGCGCGCAACATCGGCTGGACCGTCGACGCACCCGAGAGCCAGGGTGCCGTGCGCGAACGCTGGGAGGCGCTCAACGCGCTCGTCGAGCTCGCGGATCAGGCCGTCGAAGGCACCACGCTCGCCGCGTTCGTCGCCGAACTGCAGGAGCGGCAGGGGGCGCAGCACGAGCCCACGATGCAGTCGGTCGTGCTGTCGACCTTCCACGGCGCGAAAGGTCTCGAATGGGACCACGTGCACCTCGTCGGACTCAACGAGGGGCTGCTGCCGATCTCGCATGCCCGCGGGTTCGACGCGATCGACGAGGAACGCCGGCTGCTCTACGTGGGCATCACGCGCGCACGGCGGACGTTGTCGCTGTCGTGGTCGGGGGAGGGGCTGCGGGGACGCCCGCGGGAGCCCAGTCGTTTTCTTGCGGAGTTGCGCAGCGGCACTCCGGGTGCGGGAGCACGTCCCGTTCGGTGACCTCGCCGCCGTCACCGGCGATGAGGAGCTCACGCGACGCCGCGGGGCCGCGCCGCAGCCTGCGGGCGACGATGCGCGCCGTGTGCACGGCGGCGGATGCGGTGCGCAGCGGATCACCGGCCGGTGGCGTGAGCATCGTCAGCTGCGCCGCGATCGCAGGCCACGCCGGGTCGGCGTCGCGGCGGTGTAGGTCGATGCAGTGCAGGCACGCCGTCGCGCCCGGTTCGACGACGTGCCCGACCGTGATCGCCGCATCCGATGCCACCACCGGCAGGTGCGGGATGTCGCGCTGCAGCCACCCGCGGTGATCCGACGGCGGGATCACGCGGTCGGCGACGAGCACCACCAGATCCGGGCTCTCGAGGTCGCCGGTGCGCAACCCCAGCTCGTCGAGCAGGCGGGCCACGCCGTGAGCGAGCGGGGAGTCGCCGAGCACCGCGGCACGGAGAGGCGTGGGTTCGACAGCCTCCTGCAGCAGGCTCGTGGTCACCGCGTCACGGAGCCGCTGCGCATCCCTCGCCGAGACGCCGAAGGTGGCGGCGAGCATCGAGTAGCCGGTGTCGGAGACGCCCGCCGCGAGCACCGCGACCAGCCTCTCGAGGCCGGAGCTCACATCCGGGATCACCGCGGCCACCGGGTCGACTCCGAGCTGTAGCGTGGTGGGGTCGCGCCAGACGAGCGGCACGGCGGGATCGAGGTGCAAGAGCATCGGACCAGCCTGCCGAGAGGCGCCGGTCGGTGTCGGCGCCTCTCCACAGGCCTACGCGTAGACCGCCCGCAGCATCCGGCGTTCGACGTACGACCACACCCCCGAGACGGTGAGGTACAGGGTGGCCGCGAGCGGCACCACGGCCGCCGCGATCAGCACCGCGAACGACATCCAGCTGAGCGGACCCCGCGGGTTCATGAGCGCGGCGCCGGGCATCGCAGCCGCCGCCTCCGTCATGGGCGGAGCGTCGCGCAACGCCATGCGGCGGTTCAACCACGCGACGACACCGAGCACGATCAGCAGCACAGGGAACACCAGGTCGCTCGGCTGGAAACCGGATGCGACATCGATGAGGTGGCGGCCGAGCCCCGCACCGAAGAGCGACGAGTCGAGCAGGTGGTTCGGCTCACCCGCGATCGTCGGGTAGGCGAACAGGGCGTAGACGAGGCTCACGACCGGCAACTGCGCGAGCATCGGGAGGCAGCCGGCGAACGGCGACACCTTCTCGGCCGCATACAGGGCCATCGTCTCCTTCTGAAGCTTCTCCGGGTTCTTCTTGTACCGCTTCTGCAGCTCGGCGAGCTTCGGGGCGATGCGGCGGCGCCCCTGCGCGGCCTTCGCCGTCGAGACGCCGACAGGGATCAGCAGCGCGCGCACGGCGAGCGTGACGATGACGACGGCGCCGGCCGCCGTCACGACTCCGCCGAGGGCGGCGAGGCCGGATGCGGCGGCCGTGAGGATCGCGGCGATCGGGGGGAAATCGAACGGGTTCATGGGTGCTCCTTTGTCGGATGCGGACAGGCGTGATCGTCTGGCCGCCCCGAGCCCGTGGGAGCGTCGGTGGCGCGCGCTTGTGCGCGCGGCGTCAGGCGGCCGAGGCCGCGAGTCCGGGTGCGCGGGAGCGGATGTGGCCGCGTGCGTCCGGGTGGGAGGCGTCGGGCAGGTGCCCGAGCAGGATGGCGTGGCGCCTCGAGCGGTCGCCGACCGCGATGAGGCGCGGGCTGGCCGCGCCCGTGGCGCGGACGATGGCGACGAGGGCGGCGGTCAGCGCGCCGAGAAGGGTAGCCGCGCCGAGGGTGGCGAGGATCATGCCCGGCCCCTGGAACCCGAGCACGCCGAGCACGGCGGCGACGCCGTGCAGGAGGTGCGCGTAGAGCTCGGTCACGAGGTCAGCCTACTTCCGTGCCGTCGACATGGTGAATCGCGCTGACGAGGGCGGGCAGACCCGCTCGGGCGCGGTTTCCCATGTAGTCGGCACCCACTTCCGGCGCTCGCTCAGAACTTCCGCGTGAAGGGCAGCGGCTTGCGCATCCGGATGAGCAGCAGCAGCGGGATGAGCACGTACGGCAGGTTGAAGGCGAGGAACTTGAGCGGGTTGCCGGTCTGGAACTCCGGCTCGCCAGAAGTCTTCACTCGTCAGGCCCGACGAAGGTTGCTAGCGCGCCGTCGATCGTCGAGTAGGGCGTCTCATGTTTGCGGAAACGAGCACCGGATCCTGCCGAGTTCCAACGCGCCATGTCATCGAAGCCGTTCGGATAGACGCGACCAATCACGCCGAGGCGTGTAGGGGGATCAGTACGCGTGTCCTCCACGAAATAGGTCTCCGCATCTGCCTCAGCGAGTTGCAAGTCCTCGAGATCGGGCATCCTCAGAACTTCCGCGTGAACGGCATCGGCTTGCGCATCCGGATGAGCAGCAGCAGCGGGATGAGCACGTACGGCAGGTTGAAGGCGAGGAACTTGAGCGGGTTGCCGGTCTGGAACTCCGGCTCGCCGAAGAACTCGACACCGAACACGATGATGCCGGTGATGGAGGCGATCATCGTGGCGTAGATGACGGCGGGCAGCTGGATCCAGTTCCAGCCCTTGATGAGGGCCGGCACCAGCACCAGGTAGAAGGCCAGGTAGACGAAGGCGGAGAGCCCGGTGACGATCCGCATCCACACCGGCGGGTTCATGAACAGCGGGTCGGCGTCGTGCGCGTACCAGTAGTTGGAGTCGACGAGGAACTGGCCGTTCGGCTGCGAGAAGTCGATCCCGACGGTGGGGAGCATGTCGGCGATGCACGAGGTGACGATGAACACCGTGAACATGACGGCGAAGAAGATGTCGATCGGGCGCTTGCGCAGGGGGAGGTTGACGGCGGTGTCGGGCATGAGCGGGAGCATAGCGCCGGTGGGGCTACACTCGATCCCGAACACGGGAGTCCGGTGTGCCGGGCTGAGAGGAAGCTCATCCAAGCTTCGACCGTCGAACCTGATCCGGATCATGCCGGCGCAGGGAGGCATCTCAGGGTGACTGCATCGCAGCATCCACCCGTGCACTTTCATCGAACGAAAGGGCACGTATCGTGACCACCGCATCATTCACCCCCTCGATCTGGCGCTGGCGCGTCGTCGACATCGTCACCGCGGCCGTCCTCGGCGTGGCATCCGGTGTGCTGTTCTGGGCGTGGGGCCTCGCCTGGACTCCGCTCAGCACCCTGCTCGCCTTCACGCCGGGCCTGTCGGGACTGCTGGCCGGCGGATGGCTGTTCGCCGGCATCCTGGGCGGTCTCGTGATCCGCAAGCCGGGCGCCGCCGTGTTCACCGAGCTGGTCGCGGCGACGGTGTCGGCCCTGATCGGCACCCAGTGGGGCTTCGAGACCCTGATCTGGGGCGCCATCGAGGGCCTCGGTGCCGAGATCGTGTTCGCGATCCTGCTGTACCGCGTGTGGGCCTTCTGGGTGGCACCGCTCGCGGGTGTGGGCGCCGGGATCGCCGTCGCGATCCTCGACACCAACTTCTCCTCGATCGCCGCCTTCGACCCCGCCGCGAAGGTCGTCTACGCGATCTCGGCCGTCGTCTCGGGTGCGATCGCGGGTGTGCTGTCGTGGGTCGCCATGCGCGCCCTCGCCCGCAGCGGGGCGCTCAGTCGTTTCGCGTCGGGCCGGCGAACGGTCGCGGCGGAGGAGGCGCCCGCCGCGTCGACCGCGTCGGCGTCCTGACCGGCCCACGAGCGGACGGCGACCGGATGAGCGGGGCGGCGCGGATCACCGCGCGCGGGTGGGGCTGGCGCCACGGCGACCGCCCCCGCCCCGCTGTCTCCGGCCTCGACCTCGACGTCGCGCCGGGCGAGCGGTTGCTGCTGCTCGGTGCGTCCGGTGCCGGCAAGTCGACCCTTCTCGCGGGGCTCGCCGGGGTGCTCGGCGACGCGCAGGACGGTGACCGGGCCGGCGAGCTGCTCGTGGACGGGATGGTCCCGGAGGCGGCGCGCGGCCGCGTGGGGCTCGTGCTGCAGGATCCGGACGGCCAGACGGTGTTGGCCCGCGTCGGGGACGAGGTGGCGTTCGGATGCGAGAACCTCGGGGTGCCGCGGGACGAGATCTGGCGGCGTGTGGGCGAGGCGCTCGAGGCAGTCGGCCTCGACGTGCCGTTCGACCACCCCACCTCGGAGCTCTCGGGCGGTCAGAAGCAGCGGCTCGCGATCGCGAGCGTGCTCGCGATGCGTCCGGGCCTGCTGCTGCTCGACGAGCCGACCGCCAACCTGGATCCGGATGGCGTCGCCGAGGTGCATGACGCCGTCGAGCGGCTGGTCGCGGCACGCGAGACGACGCTCGTCGTGGTGGAGCACCGGGTGCAGACCTGGCTGGACCTCGCCGACCGGGTGGTCGTGCTGGAGCCGGGAGGCGGCGTGCGCGCGGACGGGCCGCCCACCTCGCTGCTGCGCGAGCGCGGGGCCGAGCTCGCCGCATCCGGGATCTGGGTGCCCGGACACCATCCGGTGGTCGATCGGATTCCTGCGGCGGAGGAGGCCCCCGCGCTGCTCGTCGGGGAGGCGCTCGCCGTGGGCCGGCGACGGTTCGGGGAGCGGGCGCCGCGCACGGCGGCATCCGGGATCGAGGTGACCGTGCGATCCGCCCGCACGACGGCGGTGGTCGGGCCGAACGGCGCGGGCAAGTCGACTCTCGGACTCACCCTCGCGGGGCTGCTGACGCCGGTGGGGGGGCGCGTCGTCGCGACGCAGACGCTCGCGGGCCCACTCGGCGACGCACCCGTGCGCTGGCGTTCCCGCGAACTGCTCACCCGCATCGGCACCGTGTTCCAGGATCCGGAGCACCAGTTCCTCCGCGGCACGGTGCGCGACGAACTCGAGGTGGGGCCGCGTGCACTGCGACGCGGCGAGGCCGACGTGGCGTCGGTCCGCGACGAGCTCGCCACCCGGCTGCGGCTGGGGGCGCTGCTGGAGGCGAACCCGTTCACCCTCTCGGGCGGCGAGAAGCGCCGACTGTCGGTCGCATCCGTGCTGGCCACCGCCCCGCGCGTGATCGTGGCCGACGAGCCCACGTTCGGGCAGGACGCGCTCACCTGGGCGGAGCTCGTGCGGCTGCTCGGCGAGCTCGTCGCCTCGGGCACGGCGCTCGTCGCCATCACCCACGACCAGGAGCTGGTCGACGCTCTCGCCGACGACCGCCTCGTGCTCGGCCCCGCACGGCAGGGGGTGGGCGGATGAGTCTCGTCGTCCCCGAGATCCGGCGCAGCTGGGTGGCGGGCATCAACCCGCTCGCGAAGCTGGTGGTGGCGCTGCTCGTGGGCGTGACGCTGGTGCTGTCGATCGACATCGTCTCGGCGGGGATCGTCGTCGCCGTGATCGTCGTGCTGCTGCCGTTCTGCGGCCTCTCGGCGCGGCAGCTCGCGGTGCGCACGTCGCCGATCGTGGTCTCGGCCGTCTTCGCGGGGATCGCGACCGCCCTGTACGGCGTGGATGCGGGGGCCGTGCTGCTGCGGATCGGTCCGATCACGGTGACCGAGGGGTCGGTCGCTCTCGCGGTCGCGATCCTGTTGCGTGTGCTCGCCGTGGGCGTCCCCGCGGTGCTGCTGTTCGCGACGACCGACCCGACCGATCTCGCCGACGCGCTCGCTCAGCTTGCGAAGCTACCTGCCCGGTTCGTGCTGGGCGCGCTCGCGGCGCTTCGCCTGGTGGGGCTGCTGCTGGACGACTGGGAGGCGCTCTCGCTCGCGCGCCGCGCGCGGGGTGTCGCCGACCGCGGCCGCATCCGTCGTTTCCTGGTGCAGGCGGGGACGCTGCTGGTGTTCGCGGTGCGTCGCGGAGGCAAGCTCGCGACCGCGATGGAGGCCCGCGGGTTCGGGGGGAGCGTGCGCCGCAGCTGGGCGCGGGTGTCGGTGCTGCGCACGCGCGACATCGGCTTCATGGCGGTGGGCGCGCTCGTGGTCGCGGTCGCGGTGGCCGCCGCCGTCGTGCTCGGCACCTGGAGGTGGGTGCTGTGACGGCCGGAGCCGAGCTCGGATCCGGCACCGATCTCGCCCTGCTGCTGGAGCGGCTCGCCGCCGGACCGCAGCCGTGGGTGCTGCTGATCGACGGCCGCTCGGGTGCCGGCAAGACCGTTCTGGCACGCCGTCTCGCCGCGGCGCTCCCGGGGACGACGCTCGTCTCCCTCGACGACGTCTACCCCGGGTGGGATGGCCTCGAGGCGGGGTCGGATGCGGTGCCCGGCATCATCCGCGACGGCACCTGGCGGCGCTGGGACTGGGTCTCCGACGGCCCGGGTGAGGTGGCATCCGTCGCCCGCACCGGTTCGCTCATCGTCGAAGGGTGCGGGGCGATCTCGCGGGCGTCGCGCGCGCTCGCCGACCACGCCTGGTGGCTGCAGCTCGACGACGCTGAGCGCAAGCGCCGCGCGCTCGAACGCGACGGCGACACCTACGCGCCGCACTGGGACCGCTGGGCCGCCCAAGAGCTCGCGCACGACCGCAGCGAGCATCCGCGGGAGCTCGCCGACCTGATCCTCGGCGAACGGGACGGCGCGGCGGGCGGGCGCTGACCGCCTACGCCCACCCGAGACGATGCAGTTCCTCGTCGTCGATGCCGTAGTAGTGGGCGATCTCGTGGACGAGCGTGATGTGGATCTCATCCCGCAGCTGGTCCTCGTCGTCGCAGATCGCCAGCAGCGGCTCGCGGAAGAGCACGATGCGGTCGGGCAGCTCGCCGAAGCCGTACTGGTCGCGCTCGGTGAGCGCGACACCCTCGTAGACGCCGAGCAGGTCGAGCGAGCCGTCCTCCGGGCGGTCCTCGCATACGAACACCACGTTCTCGAGGCCGTCGACCATCTCGTCGGGGAGCTCGTCGAGCTCGTCGATGACGATCCGCTCGAACTCGTCCGCATCCAGCTCGAAACTCATGACGCCTCCAGCAGGTCGACGAGCACCCACTGCAGCTCGCCCAGCCACAGGTACACGTCGGAGAGGGGACCGGGGTCTGGTTCGTCGCCGTCTTCGCGGATGCCGAGCCGGGTGCCGACCATCATGCGCAGGTCGGTGAGGCTGCGCACCCACATCGCCGCCGACTCCGCATCCAGCTCCACCCATCCTTCGGTCGCCGTCGCGGCGATGCGTTCGGCGGCCTCCACCTTGCGGCTCTCGAGGTCGCCGCGCGTGTAGTGGCGGAACTCGGCCGAAGCCTCGGGGTCGTCGCGGTAGGCATCGGGGAACAGACGCGCCAGCAGGGGGGCGTCGTCGAGCTCCGGATCGCGCACCACGTCCGCGAACTGGTGGGCGAGCACCGTCAGCAGGCCCGCCTCCTCCGCGGCGAACTCGATCCGGATGACGCCGTCGACCCAGCCGAGCTTCACGCGTCCGCCCTGACGATGCTCGCCTGCAGCCCGTACTCGTGCATGGCCTGGGCGTGGCGCTCCATCTCCTCGCGGTTGCCGGAGGCGACGGCCGCGCGTCCCTCGTGGTGCACGAGCATCATGAGCCGGGTGGCCTCCTCGAGGGAGAACCCGAAATAGCTCCGGAAGACGTGCACGACGTAGTTCATGAGGTTGATCGGGTCGTTCCACACGATCAGCACCCACGGCACGTCGAACGACGCCAGGGCGTCCTCTTCGAGGACGGATACTTCATCAGGGCGACCGACGGGACTCGAACCCGCGACATCCGGCACCACAAGCCAGCGCTCTACCAACTGAGCTACGACCGCCATACGCTGCTCACGCAACTGGACGATTCTACGGTATCCGCGGCGCCCATTTCGCCACCGCATCCTTCGATGCCGCCGCAGCCTCATCGCTTGTCGGGCCCGGCTCGGCGATGAACGCCACCTTCCGGTAGTACTCGAGCTCGCGGATCGACTCCAGGATGTCGGCGAGAGCACGGTGCCCGCCGTTCTTCGCGGGCGCCTGGAAGTAGATGCGCGGAAACCAGCGGCGGGTGAGCTCCTTGATCGACGACACGTCGACGCTGCGGTAGTGCAGGTGCGCGTCGACGCGCGGCATGTACTTCGCCAGGAACGCGCGATCGGTGCCGATCGTGTTGCCGGCGAGCGGGGCCGTTCCGTGGTCGGGAACGAACCGCAGGATGTACTCCAGCACCTGGTACTCGGCGTCGGCCAGCGAGACCCCGTTCGGGATCTCCTCGATCAGGCCGGATGCGGTGTGCATATCGCGCACGAACTCGCCCATGTGGTCGAACGCCGACTGGTCGGGCTTGATCACGATCGTGAACCCCGGGTCGACCGGCACCAGGTCGTAGTTGGTGATGACGACCGCGACCTCGACGAGCTCATCGACCTCGAGGTCGAGACCGGTCATCTCGCAGTCGACCCAGACGAGCAATTCCGTGGTCGAACTCACCCGGCCAGTCTAGGCGGCGTCGCCCAGCCCGATCGCCTGCGCTTCGTCTTCCGGGCCGTCGGAGGCGGCATCCGCCTTCGCGAGCAGCGGCCGGCCCACCACGACGAGGGTGCTCGCCACGAGCACGGCGCCCGCCGCGACGTAGTATGGGACGTGGTCGCCGGCGAAGGAGGCGATGAGCGCCGCGAGCGGGGGAGCGGCCGCTCCGCCGAGGAAGCGCACCGAGGAGTACGCGGATGAAGCGACGGGCCGCGGCAGGTCGGTGGAGTCCATCACGGTCTCGGTGAGCACGGTGTTGAGGATGCCGAGCAGCAGCCCGCCGACGATGATCGCGGCGATGAGCCCGGGCACCGATTCGACGGCGAGGCCCGCGGCCACCAGGTCGAGGGCGAGCAGCGGCAGCACGATCGCCAGCACACGCGAGCGCGGCATCCGTGCGGTCATCATGGGGGCCACCCACACGCTCGTGATCGCGAGGCCGATGCCCCAGGCGCAGAACACGAGACCGAGGCCGATGGCGTCGAGGCCGAGCGGGAACGGGCTGAACGCCAGCAGGGTGAAGAAGCCGATGTTGTAGAACAGCGCGGTGACGGCCAGCAGCGCGAGCGACGGGTTGCGAAGCGCCCGGATGGGGTCGCTGAGCCGGCGCTTCTCGCGCGGCCCGCGGTCTTTCGGCAGCAGCACCGCGAGGGCCACGACGGCGACGGCCATGAGGGCCGCGGTTCCGAAGAACGGGCCGCGCCACGAGATGTTGCCGAGCAGGCCGCCGAGCAGCGGACCCACCGCGATGCCGATGCCGAGGGCCGCCTCGTACAGCACGATGGCTGCTCCCGAGCCGCCGCTGGCCGCCCCGACGATGGTGGCGAGGGCGGTGGAGATGAAGAGGGCGTTGCCCAGCCCCCACCCGGCGCGGAATCCGATGATCGCCTCGACGGAGTTTGACATCGCCGCCCCCGTCGCGAACACGACGATGAGGGCGAGGCCGATGAGCAGAGTCCAGCGGGCGCCGATGCGGCTCGACACCCATGCGGTGACGAGCATCGCGAGGCCCGTGACGAGCAGGTAGCTGGTGAACAGCAGCTCCGCCTCGGTGGGGGTGGCGCCGAGGTCGTTCGCGATGGCGGGAAGGATCGGGTCGACGAGACCGATGCCCATGAACGCGATGACGCACGCGAACGCGACCACCCAGACGGTGCGGGGCTGTTTCAGGATGCCGGCGCCGCCGTGGGCGCTCATGAGGCGACCGCCGCGGTGTCGCTGCCGAGGCGCGACTCGAGCAGGGCGGATGCGGTGGCGAGGGCCGCCCAGTCGGCGTCGCTCAGTTCGCCGAACCATGGGGCGAGTGTCTCGGCGAGCTGTGCGCGCCAGGCGGCGAGGGCGGCGGCGCCTTTCTTGCTGACCACGATGAGCCAGGCGCGCGAGTCGTCGCGGTCGGCGATGCGGGTGACGAGCTCCTCTTCGACCATGGTGGCGAGCAGGCGGGTCATGCCGGGCTGGGTGACGCGGCTGGCGGCGGCGAGTTCTCCGATGCGCATGGGGCCGTCGGTCTCGAGGATCGAGAGGGTGCGCCATTGCGCGGCGGGCGTCTTGCTGCCGGTGCTCTGCGCCGCGAGGCGGGTGAGCCGGTGGGTGGAGACGAGGAGGGATTCGAGGATGTCGGTCTGCATCACTCGCGAAAGTATATACCCGAGTTATATAACTTGCTGAAGTAGTTCGAGACGCCCGGCGGCGCCCCTGAGGTAGCCTGACATCCGCGCCCTCGTAGCTCAGCGGATAGAGCAGGAGCCTTCTAATCTCTTGGTCGCAGGTTCGATTCCTGCCGAGGGCACGACCGAGGACGCGGTCCGGTACGAGGGGGTTCGATGGGGGTGCTGCTGCGGCGCTCGCTCGTGCGCGCCGACCAGCTGATCGCCTCCCTCCTCCTCGTGGCCGTGGGCACGGGTGCGCTCGCGTTCCTGGTGGCAGGCCTCTCCAGCGGGATCGACTCGGGTGTCGACAGCGTGCTGCGGGCTTCCGAACCCACCGCCGGCGCCCTGCGCATCCAGACGGCGGTCGAGCCGGATGCGGCGGGGCAAGACGACGCGTTCCGCGCCGGCATCGCGGAGGCGGTCGGCGAGGCCCCCGTTCACGTCGTGCGCGGCATCCGGGGTGAACCGCTGACCGGGAGCGTCGACGGTGACGAGGTCTCCGTGCAGCTCGGGTTCCAGGAAGACATCGAGCACCTCGCCGACCTCGTGAGCGGCGACTGGCCGGCCTCGGATGCCGAGGCGAGCCTCCCCGAGGCGGCGGCGGCAGCGCTCGGGGTCGCCGTGGGCGACACCGTCAGCGCCGTCGGCCGCGACTACCGCATCGCCGCCATCTGGCGGGCCGTCGATCCGGCCGACCCGGTGTGGTTCTCCGAGACGGCGATCGCCTCGGGCCGGCTCGGCGATGCGGCGGGGCCGCTGCTCGTCGACGAGCAGGTGCTCACCACTCTCAGCCCCCGCGCGGCCGTCACCTGGACGATCGTCCCGGATGCCGGGATCGGCACCGCCGAGGTCGCCGACCTCATCCCGCTCGAGGCGCGCGTCCGTGCGGCCGCGTCGCGCCTCGGCACGGGACGCTACGCGGTCACGGCCTCCGGCGGCCTCTCGGACAGCGCCGAGCGCGTCGAGGATGCCGTCGCCGAGGCCCGCGGGCTGGGCGGGGTGGCGATCGTGATCCTCATCGCGACGACCGGCATCGCCCTCGGACTCGTGGGCCGCTCTCTGGCCCAGGTTCGGGCGGGCGAGACCCAGCTGATCTCCGCCCGCGGTTCGTCCCCGGCGCGGCTCACGGCGTGGGGGGCGGCCGAGGCGGTCGTCGTGGCCGTCGCCGGCAGCGCCGTCGGTGTCGCCGCTGCGGTCGTGGTCGGCATCTGGGGCGCCGGAGCACCTCCGTCGCCCGGCGTCCTCCTGCTCGCGGGAGCGGTGGGCGCCCTCGGCGGGGCGCTGGTCTCCGCCGTCGCCGCGCGCGCCGACGGATCCGGCGACTCACGGACGAACCGCGGCCGCCGCGCGCGTCCCGTCGCCGAGACCGAGTCGGTGGGCCCGGCGCTGATCGCCGCGGTGCTGGCGGGTCTGGCGCTCGCGGCGTCCGCAACGGGATCCGCGGCGGCGGGTCCCGTCTCGCTCGTGGCCCCCGCACTCGCCCTCGTCGCGGGCGTTCTGCTCGTGAGGCTGCTGGTGGCCCCCGCCATCCGGCTGGCCGAGATCATCGCATCCCGTCGGCCGGGCCTGCTGCCGGTGCTGCCGCTGCGGCAGCTCGGGAGGCGCCCGCGGGCGGTCGCCTCGGCGTTCCTCATCGTCGCGCTCGCTGCGGGTGCGGTCGTGTTCGCGGGGCTCTCGACGGGCGCCGATCAGCGCGCGGATGCGGCCGCGGTCGACGCCCGGGTGGGTGCGGATGTGCGCATCCTGTTCTCGGGGACCGACCGGGTCCCTGCCGCCGCCGACGCGTACACGGGCCTGAGCTCGGCCGACGCGGCGGCGGAGGTCGCGGTCGTCGACGCGACGCTCGGCGGCGTCCGCGCCGAGCTGCTGCTCGCTCCCGAGGGACTCGCCGACGTCGTCCCCGAGGCACCCGCCCTTCCCGGTGCGCTCGACGGCACCCCGGGGGCCGTGCTCACGCCCGCGCTCGCCGCGAGTCTCGGTGCGGGTGCGGGCGATCGGCTCTCGGTGACGCTCGGCAGCCTGCGTGAACCGGTGACGGTGACCGTCGCCGAGGTCGCAGCTCTTCCCGGCACCGGCGCCCTCGGCCTGATGGTGGGCGCCGAACGGTTCGCGGATGCCGTTCCGGCCGATTCCGCACCCCACGCATCCGAGGTGTGGATCGGCGCGTCCGATCCGGCTGCGGCCGTCGCCGAGGCCCGCACCGCCACGACGCGACCCGCCCGGTTCCTCACCGCCGCATCCGTGTCGGACGGCCCGATCGGCGACGCGGGCACCACGACGGCGACGATCGCCGCGGGCGTCGTCGTGCTCGTGGCCTGGGCCGGGTTCGCGGCGGCGGCGATCGCCCTCGGGCGCCTGCGTCGAGGCGAGCTGCTGCCCCTGCGGTCGATGGGCGTGAGCCCCCGCAGCCAGGGTCGCGCCCGCGCGCTCGAACTCGCCGTCACCGCTGTCGCGGCGCTGCTCGCGGGAGCCGTGGTGGGTGCGCTGGCGACACGACTCGCGGTCGCCGGCCCGCTCGTGCCCGATGCGCTTCTCGCCCCGCCGAGCCTCGTGCTCATCGCCGTCTGCGTGGTCGTCGTCGCCTCCGTGTCGTTGCTGGCCGGAGCCGCCGTGCGTCGGAACGCGGCCGCCACCGTGCGGAGCGCGTCGTGACGCGGCGGGAGAGCGCAGCGGCGCTGCTGTCGGCCACGCTGCTCACCGCGCCGACTGCCTCGCTCGTCGTGGTGCTCATCTCGGCGGTGCTCGCCGGCGGGGCCACGTTCGCGGGCGCGGCTGCGAGCGGGGCGCGCGACGCGACCCTCGCCGCCGCGGTCGCCGAGTCGCCCCCGTCGCAACGCGACCTGTCGGAAGCGCTGCGCGGCATCCCCTTCCCGGGTCGCGGCGCCGAGGGCGATCACGGGCTCACCCCCGAGGTCGACGGCGCGTGGGGGGCCACGTTCGACAGCCTCGACGAGATGGCGGCGTCGATGGAACCGACCGTCGCGGACATCACCGGCGACCCGCGGGCCGTTCTGCTGCTCGACCGGGCCAAGGCGCGGCCGCTCGAGCCGGTCACGGTGCCCGACTCGGACGTGCTGCTCAGCTTCGATCCGCACCTCGCCGACCTCGTCGACGTCGTCGAGGGCACCCTTCCCGGCCCCATCGTCGACGGACAGCCGATCCCGTTCGTGCTGACCGAGGGCGTGGCCGAGCAGTTCGGCTGGTCGCTCGACGAGGTGCGCCAGGTCGGATACGGCGGCGGCGACCGCACGCTGCGCCTCGTGGGGATCGTCGCACCGAGAGACCCGGATGCGGGGGAGTGGGATCACGCGGCCGTCGCCGTGCACGCATCCGTCATCGACAACGGCGAACTGCCGCCCACCTTCGTCGGTGTGGGTTTCGCCGACGCCGCCTCCATCAGGGAGCTCGACGAGCTCGTCGGCTCTGCGCGATTCGAGTTCTGGTTCCCGGTGGAACCCGAGCGCCTCCGCGCCGACGCAGCGACCGAGACCGTCGCATCCCTCCTGCGCTTCGGGGCCACCCCGAACACGGTGAAGGTGACGACCCTCTTCGACGTGCAGCAGGTGGGCGTGTCTCCCACCGGCCGCACCGCGGCTCTCATCACGGCGACCGTGCCGACGCTCTCCGCCCTCGGATCGCTGCTCGGAATCGCTGCGGCTGCGGCAGGATTCGCGGGCGCCGCGGTTCTGGTGCTGGCCGTGCGCGGACTGGTGGCGCGTCGGCGCGCCCTGCTCGTGCTGGCGGCCGCACGCGGCGGATCGGATGGGGCGCGCGCCGGATTCGTCGCGATCGAGTCGGCATTGCTCGCCTTGGTGGGCTCGCTGCTCGGGGTGCTGATCGTCGCGCCTGTCGCCGGAGGCCTCACCGCGGCGGCCGTGCTCGCCTCGCTCGCCGCCGTCGCGGTGGCAGCGGTCGCCGCAGCCTTCACCGGCGTGGTGCTCGTGCGCGACCGTGTGCGCGCCGACGACCCGTCCCGGCGGCGCTCGCGCCTGCGGCTCGCACTCGATGCGGGTGTGATGGTCGTCGCGGCGGCGCTCGTCGTGATCGCGGCCACCACCCCGGCCGCCCGCGGCGCCGCCTCGCCCGTCGCCGTGCTGCTGCCCGTCGCGCTGGCGGCAGCGGGCTGCGTGCTCGCGCTGCGGCTGGTCCCGGCCCTTCTCGGCCTCGCCGAACGCGGCGCACGCCGGCGCCGGGGCCTCGTGCCTCTGCTCGCCCCCGCCCGCGCGGGTCGCGATCCGTCGGTGGGGGCCGTCCCCGTGCTCGCCCTCGTCACGGGCGCGATGCTCGCCGTGCTCGGCACCGGCATCTTCGCCACCGTCTCCGATGGTGTCGAGGCCGCCGCCCGCAGCCAGGTCGGCGCCGACATCCGGGTGGATGCGCGCTACCTCGGCACCGTGCAGGTGGACGCGGCCGCCGCGGTCGACGGCGTCGCGGCGGTGGTGGCGGTCTCCGCGGACACGGATGTCGACCTCGCCTACCCGGATGGCGATGCCCGGGTCACGGTGTACGTGGTCGACCCCGACGCCTGGGCGTCGGCAACGGGGGGCGCGCTTCCCGTTCCCGCCGGTGGCGAGCCCGCGGCGATCATCTCTCGGTCGGTGGCGGACCGGCTCGCGGGCGAAGCGCTCCTCATCGACGACACCGTGGTGAGCGTCGGTCTCGTGAGTCCCGACGATGGCCCCTTCGGCCGTGCCAGCTCGTGGATCGCCGTCTCGCCCGACACCGCGGCGGCGCTCGGCGTCCGGCCGATCCCGGGCGCGCTGCTGGCGGCCCTCGAACCAGGCGCCGACGTCGACGCGGTCGCCACCCGGTTCGAGCAGATCTTCGAGGGACTCGGCACCGTGCGCACCCCACACGACGTCGTCGAGGAGCGGCTCGGTGCTCCCGCCGTGCGCAGCCTCGTGGCGGGCATGGCGCTCGCCGTGATCGCCGCATCCGTGCTCACCGTGCTAGGCGCGCTTCTGGCGCTCACCGCGGCGGCGGGCACACGCCGCAGGCTCTTCGCGCTCCTGCGGGCGCTCGGGTCGCCCGCCCGCGCCGAGTACTCGCTCGTGGTCGGCGAGATCGCCCCCTCGCTCGCCGTCGCGGTCCCGGTCGGGGTCGCGGCGGGCGCGCTTCTGGTGCCGCTCATCGCCGCGATCGTCGACCTCACCGCCTTCACCGGCGGGTCAGTTCCGCCGGACGTCGTCTACGGCTGGCAGACCGCCGGCCTCGTCCTCGCGGCGCTCGTCGTGGTGGTCGGCGCCGCGGTGCTGGTGGCCGCCGCGGTGGCCCGTCGTTCCGGCGCTGCAGGCGCCATCCGTACCGTCGACGAGGAAGGATGAGCAGATGACCGCGCTCGCCGAACCGGACATCCTGTGCTCGGAGCTCGTGCGCATCTTCACCGCGCAAGGGGTGGAGGTGCAGGCCCTGCAGGGGCTCGACCTGCGGGTCGATCGAGGCGAGCTCGTGGCGCTCGTCGGCGCCTCGGGCTCCGGCAAGTCGACGCTGCTGAACATCCTCGCCGGCCTCGACACGCCGACCGCGGGCGTGGCTCGCGTTGCCGGCCACGATCTCACCACGATGGGCCGCCGGGAGCGGATCGCCTACCGGCGCGGCTCGGTCGGCTTCATCTGGCAGCAGACGAGCCGCAACCTGGTCGGCTATCTCACCGCGGCCGAGAACATCGCCTTCGCCCAGCTGATCGCACGCGTCATCCCGCGCGACGAGCGTCGCACCCGCGCCACCGAACTGCTCGAGCTGCTCGAGATCGGCCACCTCGCCGACCGCCGCCCAGCGGAGCTGTCGGGCGGGCAGCAGCAGCGGGTCGCGCTCGCTGTCGCGCTCGCGAACGGGCCCCGGGTGCTGCTCGCCGACGAGCCGACCGGGGAGCTCGACGAGGCCACCAGTGCGCAGGTGCTGGAGGCGATGGAGACCGTCGGCCGCGAGCACGGGCTGACGACGCTGGTCGTCACCCACGACGCCGCCGTCGCCGAGCACGTCGACCGCACCATCCGCATCCGCGACGGACGCACCTCGACCGAGGTGCTGCGCCGCACCCACACGGATGCCGACGGCGCGCGCGTGCGAACGGCCGAGGAGTTCGCGGTGCTCGACCGGGCGGGGCGCATGCAGCTGCCCGCCGAGTTCACGGGAGCCCTGGGCCTGCGCGACCGCGTGCGGCTCAGCCTCGAATCCGACCGCATCGAGGTGCGTCCAGGACAGGCGCATCGCGTCGACGGCCCGGCCCATCGGGCGGATGCGGCGCCCGACACCACGCGAGAGGAAGGGGACGCCCGATGACCGTCGTGCTGCAGGCGGCGGGCATCAGCCGCCACTTCCACACCCCGGCCGGCGAGGTGCGAGCCGTCGACGGCGTCGACCTGCAGGTGTCGGCCGGTGAGCTCGTCGTGCTCCAGGGGCGCTCGGGCGCGGGCAAGACCACTCTTCTCACCGTGCTCGGCGGGCTCGATCGCCCCACTTCCGGCTCGGTCGAGCTCGACGGCCACGATCTCGCGACGCTCGACGATGCGGCGCTGCGTGAGCTCCGGGCGACGCGTGTCGCCTCCGTCTTCCAGACCTTCGGGCTGCTGCCGGTGCTGTCTGCGGCCGAGAACGTCGAGGTGCCGCTGCGCATCCTGCGCACCCCGCGCGCCGAGCGGGAGCGGCGGGTGGCTGAGGCCCTCGACGCGGTCGGCCTCTCGGATCACGCGGCACAGCGGCCTGGCGAACTCTCCGGCGGCCAGCAGCAGCGCGTCGGTCTGGCTCGCGCGATCGTGGCTCGCCCGGCGCTCCTGCTCGCCGACGAGCCCACCGGGCAGCTCGACTCGGAGACGGGCGCGGCGATCATGACGCTCATCGCCGAACTGGTTCGCGGCACCGGCATGGCGGCGCTCGTCGCCACCCACGATGCGGCGCTCGCGGATCGCGCCGACCGGGTGCTGCAGCTGCACGACGGACGGCTCGTCGACTGACGTCACTTGTCTGCTCCTCTGTATGACAAGTGACGCATGCGCCGCCTCTGAGGCGCCGCCGCGCCCAGCATCCTTCGATAAATAGCCTGGTCAGCGCGGCATAGCGGCATATCTGTCGCGCAATGGAGCGAACCTGTCACTTGTCTCTATATCGGATACAGGTGCCCATGCAGGATGGATACAAGCGTTCGGCGGAATACGTCCGACCGCACCCGGCCACCCGAACCGGGCCATCTCAGCGAGGAGACAGGACCGCATGCATTCGTTGCCCGCGCTCGACCGCGCGTCGAACGCGCCGATCTGGTTCCAGATCATGCGCGCCCTCGAGAGCGGCATCGCCGACGGCACCTGGGCCCCCGGCGACCGCCTGCCGAGCGAGCACGAACTGTGCGAGCACTTCTCCGTCTCGCGCACCTCCGTGCGCGACGCGCTGGCCCGTCTCGAGAACGCCGGCATCGTCTCGCGCCGGCAGGGTAAGGGCGCCTTCGTCGAGCGGATGCAGGGGCCGTCCGCGTGGACCCTTCCCTCGGCGCCCAGCCTCCTCGGCGAGTACAGCGAAGACGGCCGCAGCGCCCTCACCTCGACCATCCTGCGCGGCGGCATCGAGCCGCTGCCCTCCTGGGCTGCCGCCGTAGTCGGGCGCGGAGAGCAGGCCGACGGGCACGGGTTCGTGCTGGAGCGGGTCCGTGCGGTCGGGGGCCGCACCGCCGTGCACGTCACCAATTACCTGCCGTCCCGTTTCGCCGGCCTCCTGCCCGACCTGCGCGATCCCCGCGCGAGCCTCTACTCGACGATCACGCGCGTCGCCGGCATCCGGATCGCGCGCATGCACCGCACCATCGAGGCCGCCACCGCCGAGCGCACGCTCGCCTCGCTGCTGGAGGTCGAGGTCGGCCACCCGATCGTCGTCGTCGAGGCGGTCGCCTACGACGACAACGGCGACCCGATCGACTTCTCCCGGGCCTCGGTGCGCACCGACCGGCTTCGGGTCAGCGTCGACACCGGCTTCGATGCGGGCGGGATCGACAGCGAGTCGGCGTCCGGCCGCTACCCCGTCGCCCGCGGCACCGCCGCGGCTCAGCCCACCCCAAGGAGTGCTTCATGACCGACCACCGCATCCTCGTCCTCGGCGACAGCTACATGAACGCCGAGGTGTTCGTGAGCGCTTTCACGCGCCGCGGACTCGAGGTCGACGCGGCGACCATCACGGTCGGCGCCCCGACCTGGCCGACGGATGCGGTGCACGAGTTCGAGGGCGACCCGGCGGAGGTGGCGCGGCTGGCCGCCGGATACGAGGTGCTGGCGGTGCACGCGGCGCCGATCACCGCCGAGGTGCTCGCGGCCCTCCCCGAGTTGCGACTCATCGGATGCGCGCGCGGAGGCCCCGTGAACGTCGACCTGGCGGCGGCGAGCGACCGCGGTATCCGCGTCACCACGACCCCGGGCAAGAACGCGGAGGCGGTCGCCGATCTCACCATCGGGTTCCTGATCTCGCTCATTCGCAACGTGCCCGCCTCACTGCGCGACGTCGACGAGCGCCTCGCGACCGGCCGTCCCCTGGCCGAGTCAACGTTCGAGGGGGCCCGCTGGTTCGGCCGCGAGGTGGGCACCATCCGTCTCGGGCTGATCGGATACGGCAACGTGGCGCGCCTCGTGAGCGCGCGGGCACGCGCACTCGGCGCGACGGTCGTCGCGTACGACCCGTTCGTGGACCCCTCGACGGTCGAGGGCGTGCAGATCGTCGACGACCTCGAGCTGCTCCTCGCGGGCAGCGACGTCGTGAGCGTGCACGCGCGCGCCACCGCCGAGAACCGTCACATGATCGGGGCGGCGCAGATCGCGGCCATGCCCGCGGGCTCGTTCCTCATCAACACCGCGCGCGAGACGCTCGTCGACGAGTCGGCGATGCTCGCGGGCCTGCGCTCGGGTCACCTGGCGGGAGCCGCCCTCGATGTCAACGAGCCCGACGGCCCGTGGCGCGAACTGGTGCGCGAACCGAACCTGGTGCTCACCCCGCACCTGGCGGGCGCGACCCTCGAAACCCTTGCCCGCGGGGGCGACATGCTCGCCGCCGAGGTCGAGGCCTTCCTTTCGGGACGCGAGATGAGGTGGGGGCGGTGAGCGAGGTCTTCCTCGCGATCGACGCCGGCACCGGCTCCGCGCGGGCGGTCGCTTTCGACACGGAGGGCCGTGTCGTCGCGGCGGCGATGCGCGAATGGTCGCACGCGCCGGTGGCCGGGCATCCGGGCGGCACCGTGTTCGACACGGAGAGCGGCTGGCGGGCGATCGCCGGCGCCGTCTCCGAGGTGGTCGGCCGGTTGGGCGGGAGGCACGTGGCCGCCGTCGCGGCATCGAGCATGCGCGAGGGTTTCGTGCTCTACGGCGCCGACGGCTCCGAGCTGTGGGCGTGTCCCAACACCGATGGCCGCGCCCGTCCGGAGGCCGACGAGCTCGTCGCTGAGGGGCTCGCCGCCCGCATCTACGAGACCGCAGGCGACTGGGTCTCGATCACCGCACCCGCACGCCTGCGCTGGATCGCGCGGCACGAGCCGGAGCTGCTGGCGCAGGCACGCCACCTGGGGATGCTGAGCGACTGGGTGGCCACGAAGCTGACCGGTCGGTTCTTCACCGAGCCCACCTGCGGATCGAGCTCGGCCCTGTTCGATCTGAGCACCCGCAGCTGGTCGCACGAGCTGGCCCGCGCCGTCGGCATCGACCCCGCGATCCTTCCCGAGGTCGTCGAATGCGGTCGCACCATCGGCACGGTCACGGATGCGGCGGCCGCGGCGACGGGGCTGCCCGCCGGAACCCCGGTGGTCTCGGGCGGTGCCGACACGCAGCTGGCGCTGCACGGCATCGAGGCCCGACCGGGCACCCCGACGATCGTCGCCGGCACCTTCTGGCAGACCACCGCCGTGCTCGACACCCCGCTCGTGGACCCGCAACGGCGTCTGCGGACGCTCTGCCATGTGGCGCCCGACCGCTGGATGGTCGAGGGCATCGGATTCCTCTCCGGGTTGGCGATGCGGTGGTTCCGTGACGCGTTCTGCGACGACGCGAAGGAGCTGGCCCGCGGGGGAGGCGTCTCGGCCTTCGACGTGATGGAGAGCTGGGCCGCATCGACACCGCCCGGCGCCAACGGGGTCGTCGCGGTGCTCTCGAACGTGATGCAGGCGGATGCCTGGCACCACGCCGCACCCGCGTTCGTCGGCTTCGACATCAACGACGCCGCGGCATCCTCGCGTGGCGCGTTCATCCGGGCCATCGAGGAGTCGGCGGCGATCGTCGCGGCCGAGCACCTTCGGATCCTCTCGTCGATCACCGACGGGGCGGCGCTCGCCGATGGCGCCGTCACCTTCACCGGCGGCTCGAGCGCGGGCGCGCTCTGGCCCTCGATCATCGCGGGCGTCACCGCGCTCGACACACACGTCACCCCGGCCCCCGAGGCGACCTCGTACGGGGCTGCACGGCTGGCCGCAAGCGGCGTCGGGGCGAGCCTGCCCGCGATGGGCGAATCGGAGCGGGTGGTGGTCGCGACGCGTGCCGAGCGCGCCGCCTACCGGCCGGTCCTCGATCGCTGGCACCGCGTCTACCGCGACGTTCTGTCGATCTCCGGCGACGAGCTCGCCCCCCTGTTCACCCCGCCGGGCGCCGCGCGTGCGGCGCTCACCTGACCCCTCTGGAGGACACACCATGGCAGACCTCGACGGCAACGTCTCCGCGAAGAACTTCCACCCCGGCACACCGGCCGAGCGTTTCACCCACGCGATCCGCGGCGCGGGCAACCTCGACTGGGGGATGCAGAACCGCCTCTCCCGCATCCTCGAGCCCGAAACGGGCCGCACCGTGATGCTGGCCTTCGACCACGGCTACTTCCAGGGGCCGACCTCCGGCCTCGAGCGCATCGACCTGAACATCGCGCCCCTGTCCGACCTGGCCGACGCCCTCATGTGCACGCGCGGCGCCCTGCGTACCTCCATCCCGCCCGCCACCCGCGCCGGCCTCGTCCTGCGCGCCTCGGGCGGACCGTCGATCCTGAAGGACCTCTCCGACGAGTACCCGGCGATGGCGATGGATGACGCGGTGCGCGTGAACGCCGACGCGGTCGCCGTGCAGGTGTTCGTCGGCGGCGAGCACGAGAGCCGCAGCATCCGCAACCTCACCGGGCTGATCGACGCCGGCTACGCGGCCGGCATCCCGGTGCTCGGCGTCACCGCCGTCGGCAAGGAGCTCACCCGCGACGCACGCTACCTGGGCCTCGCGGTCCGCATCATCGCGGAGCTCGGCGCACAGCTCGTGAAGACGTACTACTGCGAGGAGGGCTTCGAGGATGTCGTGGCCGGCAGCCCGGTGCCCGTCATCATGGCGGGCGGCAAGAAGCTGTCCGAGCTCGACGCGCTCACCATGGCCAGCAACGCCGTGCGTGCGGGTGCCGCGGGCGTCGACATGGGTCGCAACATCTTCCAGAGCGCGTCGCCCCGCGCCATGATGCTCGCGGTGCGCGCGGTCGTGCACGACGACGCCGACCCGAAGGACGCCTACGAGCTGTTCCGCGAGGCGTCCCAGGCGAAGGTGCCTGCATGAGCGCCCGGGTGCTGTCGACTGCCGACGCCGCGCTGCGCTTCGGGGACTGGGGCCCCGGCTACCTCTCGCAGGATGACGCCGCCGCGTTCGGCGTGGTCGTGCTGCGCCCCGGCGACGAGTTCGGCAATCACCTGCACGAGCATCACACCGAGTCGTTCGTCGTGATCGAGGGGGCCGCCGAGTTCCTGATCGACCGTGGCGAGCCCGTCGTCGTGCGGGCCGGCGAGGTGCTGCACGCGCGGGCGCATGAAGAGCACTTCGTGCGGAACCCGTTCGACACGACGTTCCGCGCCGTGTTCGTGAAGAGCCCGTGGGTCGACGGCGACAAGGTCGACCTGCCCTGGAACCCGGAGGAATGACGATGACCACCACGACTCAGGCGCCCGCGCCCGTCCACGTCGGGCCGAGCCTGCGCGCGCGCCTCGTGCTGATCGCACCCATCGCCGCGCTCGTCGTGCTCGTGATCGTGTTCTCGTTCGCGAGCCCCGTGTTCTTCACCCCCGAGAATCTGGTCAACCTGGTGCGCCAGATGGCCGTGCTGCTGGTGGTGGCGCTGGGCGCGACGTTCGTGGTGCTGATCGGCAGCATCGACCTCTCGATCGGGTCGATCGTCACCCTCACAGGCGTCTCGTCGGCCGTGTTCGTCGCCGCGATCGGTCCCTGGGGGGCGCTCGGCGGCTTCGCCGTGGGTGTCGTCTGCGGTCTCGTGAACGGGCTCGTCCACGTGCTGCTGAAGGTGCCGAGCTTCATCGTCACCCTCGGCACCATGTTCGTCTTCGCCGGGATCGCGCTCATCATCTCCGGCGGACGACCGCAGCCGCTGCGCTCGCCCGAGCTGTCGTCCCTGTTCGGCGGCACGGTGCTGTTCGGCATCCCCACGATCTCGCTGTGGGCTCTGCTCGCGCTCGTGGTCGCGGTGCTCATCGAGAAGAAGCTCGTCCTGGGGTACCGCGCCAAAGCGGTCGGCGACGCCGAGACGGTGGCCAAGCTGTCGGGCATCGACGTGCCCCGGGTGAAGATCGCCGTCTTCGCGCTCTCCGGGCTGTTCGCCGCCTTCGCCGGCCTGCTGCTGATGACCCGCACCAACTCCGC